>JGI24025J20009_10000113_pt1 | contig 58328 bp, 61 predicted proteins | sample Cruoilmetagenom3_FD_20009 | JGI IMG/M metagenome (IMG submission 20009)
AGGCCTATGGTATCACAAGCAGCACGAACATCACAATAGCCCCTCAGCGAAGAGCGGATTCCCCGGATTCACCCATAGGAACAGCGGCGGCCAACCTCCCTTTTCAGCCAACAGCCACGCATCCACCATCATCACCAAAAGAGGTATAATAAGAGAGGCCGATAGAAGCGAAACAATAAATCCGGCGAGGAGGTAACGAGATGCCCACATATGAGTACTGGTGTCCAAAATGCAGCACGGAATTTGAGGTCAAGAAACCAATCAGTGACCTAGATAAGCCAGCTCTTTGCCCCAGTTGTGGCACGAAAGGCGAGAGGCTAGTATCCAACTTCGCTTCAAAAATTGGTTATAACTTGCAGGTTCCAGCCAGGCCGCCTTTCAGGGAAAAACACTGAGCAAAAATAGTGAGGTTTTGTAGTTTTGCACATGATTCTATATGAAAGCCCTCTCCCTTGAAGGGAGAGGCTAGGTGAGGGTGAATATGGAGCTTTCTCCGCGGGCAAGGGAAAGACTGGCCAGGATAGGCGCACTATCTCAAGAAGAAAAAGAGACAATGAGACAGTCAAACGAACTTGACTCGGCGCTGTCTCAATATTTCAAAGGCGAGCTCAGTTCAGAGGACTTATGGAAAAGGCTGAAAACGCTCAAGGACAGGAGTGGCGACCCCATCGTAAAAGAAGCACAGGCCAAATTGGTAGACACACTTCGTTTGCAAATGGCCCAGCCCGATTTCGACCAGCGCCGCACCGCCATTCTGGCCCTGGAAACGATGAAACGTGAGGGGAAATACTCTAGCCTCGACCTCATCCTCAACTCAATCGAAGCCCTTCGCCAGAAGTACACGCAACAGAAGGAACGAACATACCAACAGCTCAAAAGCGCAGTAGAACGCCAGCTCCAGGCAGTAGCTCAACAGGCGATAACACAGGGGTTGAAGCTTGACGTGGAAAGCTCAATAGAAGCCAACGTAAAGAACAGCCCACAGTGGAAGCAGTTCATTTCCCAGCTCGATAGCAGTAGCCAACAAATGTTCGACAGCTATATAGCCAAGCTGCGAGAGCTTATATGAATTAGATAAACGCCCATCCCTACGCTCAGAAAAGTTCAGTAGCTTTTCACCCTGAAGTCTCGTGTAAGTAGTTGATAAGTCAAGATTAATCCAGTATAATCTTTATAGGCTGAGGCTGGTCAAAAACGTAGTGCGAGGCTTTAGCTTCGTGCCAGCAGCGATGCATGACCCGTGCCTTGCCAAATAAAAGGAGGTGCGCAAGTGGAAAAACTGCTGACTGCTGATGAAGTTGCTGAATACCTCAGGCTAAACCGGGAGACTGTCATCCGCAAAGCCAGAAAGGGAGAAATCCCGGCAATCAAGATGGGCTACAGGAGCTACCGCTTCTATAAAGATCAGATTGATGATTGGCTGAAAGGAAAGGCAGCAGTGGAAACAAAGGAAATAAAACTTACCAAGCCTAAGAAAATGAAGGGACTTAACCTTCCCACCTATAACATGGGGGTAATTAAGGGTAGCTTAAGCCGCAGGGAAATCTATAAAGACCTCTAATGAATAATCCTATTTTTCTTGATACCAACCTGATAGTCTATGCTATCAACAAGGATAGTCCGTATCATGGCAGAGCAACCGCTTTAATGGAAGCAATCGGTGAGGGAAAACTTGAGACATGTCTTTCCCTGCAAGTACTGGGCGAGTTCTATGCCACAGCCACTAATCCCAAGAAAATAGAAAAGACATTAACACCTGAAGAGGCTGTCATGGTAATAGAAGGGCTTTTAAGAACTGACACTATCCTGAAGCTGTATCCTAAGCAAGAAACCTTGAAGCTAACCCTCGACTTGGTCAAACGCTACCAGTTGAAATCGCTGGACTTCTTTGATGCTCAAATAGTAGCTACCATGCTGGATAACAGAGTAGCCACGATTTATACTGTACATGAACAAGACTTCGCCATATTTGAGGAAATAAAAGCAGTAAACCCGTTCAAGGCTTGATGCAAACTAAAGGAAATATTGCAAACATTTGGTTGGTTAAGGGAAATAAAAAAGCAGTGAAGTACTTAATCTGGATTGCCGATATCACTTATATTCGTATCCGTACTGGCTTTGTCTTCCTGGCGGCAATACTGGACGCCTGCTCTCGTAAAGTGATTGGGTATGCCATATCAAGGAGGATAGATACGGCGCTGACACTGGAGGCACTGCGTATGGCAATAGCCAGGAGATGTCCCGAACCTGGCATCATTCATCACTCCGACCAGGGCGTGCAATACGCCTCAGCGGAATACATAGATGAGCTCAAACGCTGCGGCTTTAATATCAGCATGTCGCGTAAAGGTAATCCCTACGATAATGCTCGTATGGAGAGCTTTTTCAAAACACTTAAATATGAGGAGGTGTACCTGTGTGAATATGAGACGATGGCCGATGTGATACATAGAATTCCTTATTTTATCGAGGAGGTTTATAATCTCAAAAGGCTTCACTCAGCACTGGATTATTACCCACCTGACAAGTTCGAGGAATTATTGGTTATGAAACAAAATAAAAAGGAGGACCCCCGCCAGACTCTCCTAACCCTTTCTGTCCAGCCATAGGGGTTCACTCCAGGTTTTCTCATATTTACTTAATTTATTATTTTCATGAAGCTACTGGTTACAGGCCTCTGGTAAAACCCTTTTTAGATGAACAAGAGCATGGGCTTTTTGCCATAAGGCACTATAACAGGCCAAACCCGATTGGCCTTTCTGTTGTCGAGTTTATTGAAAGAGAGAGGAATATTTTAAGAGTAAGGCAGGTTGATATGCTAGATGGAACTCCTTTGCTGGATATTAAACCTTATGTTCCACAATTTGACCAGAGAACAAATGTAAGAATTGGCTGGTTAAGAGACAGGATACAGTAACAGAGAGATTGCGAGGTTGCCATATTTAGAAAATGAAAAAGGGGAGAAAGGTAATTATGTACATAAGGAATCTTAATATCAAATCTAGAATGGAGTATTCCCTTTTAGGGTTAAGGGATAAACTTGGTTTTCCCTTCAAACCAGAAGAGGAGCTAAACAAACTTAATCTCGAAAAAGGGCAGAAGATATTGGACTATGGGTGTGGCATTGGTTCTTACACTTTCCCTGCTGCCAAATTGGTGGGTGAAGAGGGGAAAGTTTACGCTCTAGATAAGCAACCATTAGCTGTAAAAAAGGTTGAAGAGGAAGCCAAAATGGAAGGGATCAACAATATAGCCACAATATTATCCGATGGAGATACCGGATTGCCTGACAAAAGTGTAGGTGTGATTTTATTGTATGGAGTGGTGCCCGAAATTAAAGATAGGAAATCTTTGCTAAAAGAATTGTATAGGGTTTTGAAGCCGAACGGATATCTTTCCACGCGTTCTTGTTTTCGTATGAAGAAAGACAAGGTTTTAGAAATTATGCAAGCAACAGGTTTATTCTCCTTAAGAGGGCAAAAAGGTCACATACTTAACTTCGGAAAAAGTAGGATTAGCAAATAAGTTCTTGTAAATTGTGAAGGAAGAGGATTAAGACGGTGCTTAATACAAGCAGCTATCTAACAGAGATACCAATTTTGAATTTTAGCCATCCCTCGATACGGGAGGTAACAAAGCGATTAGAGGTAGATTTGGGATCGGAAGAGGAGAACCCCCACAGCATGTGTGACTTTGTTAAGAATGACATAAAATTTGGATTTAACGGAGGTTGAAATGAATTATTATGGTCTGGTGATAGGTAGCATCATGATACTGGCAGCAGGACTTGGTCACGCACTTGTTATCAAATGGGAATATTACTGGGGAGTTAAATCATGGCCGGGGCTTTTGGCTCTTGGTTTACTGCCAGTCGTGGTGTCTTGCTTTGTGGATAGCACATTGCTTTCAGGCGGTCTTGGCATATTGGGAGCTACTCTTTTATGGGGGGTTGGTGAACTCTTCAGGCAGAAAAAGCGGGTTGAGAAGGGATGGTTCCCGAGAAATCCCAAAAGAAAGATATAGTTCTTAGCGGTATAAGCTAGATTATGGAAATTGACTTACCATTTGCCATACTGCTCACAACTCTGGCAGGACTATCTACCGGAATAGGCAGCGCCATTGCCTTCTTTATACGAACTCCCAAGTATTCCTACCTGGCTGTGGCGCTCGGGTTCTCTGCTGGCGTGATGGTATATATCTCTTTTACTGAGCTTCTGGGAACAGCCATTGAGGATGTCGGTTTTCTCAGAGCCAATATAGCATTTTTCACCGGCATAGGCTTTATTGCCTTGATAGACATACTTGTTCCCCATGAGTATGAGGAAGAACGCGTGGTAAGTGCTCCTCTAAATGCCGCAGAAGCAAGACAGCAGGAAGTGTCAGGTTTGCCTCCACACCTTGCAGCTCCGCCGAAGTCATCTCTCATGAGATCCGGTGTCCTTATCGCAGTTGGTATCGCCATCCATAACTTTCCCGAGGGGTTGGTCACCTTCTGTAGCGCCGCAACTGGGGACGTCGCCTTTGGCATAATGATAGCTGCGGCAATCGCAATTCACAACATTCCCGAGGGTATTGCGGTATCAGTACCTATTTTCTATGCCACGGGCAATCGTCGCAAAGCTTTCACATACTCATTCTTATCGGGAGTAGCTGAACCTGTGGGTGCTCTCGTCGGCTATGGTATTCTATTTTCCTTCTTGACTCCAGCGCTCTTATCAAGCATGTTGGCTTTCGTAGCTGGTATAATGGTCTTCATAAGTTTGGACGAAATACTTCCCTTGGCTCACCGATATGGGAAGGAACACCTTGTGCTTATAGGGATGGGGACTGGCATGCTGGTTATGGCGGTTAGCTTATTCTTGCTACGCTAGCCCTATGGCGCTCTTTGTTTCTAGTGGCTGAGTGAAAATTACTTTCTGCAAGTAGTACAACTGGTGGCAGAACATGTGCTACAGGGGTCGCTGCCGGCGATGGCAGCAGGTGTACCTTCGTGTCCTTCAGAAAAAGCGTTGAAGCAGGAAAATATTCGCTTGGTGTTACCATGACATTGTGGGCAAGGGACAGTCTCGTTTGCCTGGCTTAAAGGACGAAGCAGTTCGAACTTAAGGCTACAATTAGGACAAACATATTCATATATAGGCATTAATCTCTCCTTTAGACAGCAACCACCTCTTTAATCTCGGGCACTTCTTCTCTGAGAACACGCTCAATACCCTGGCGCAAGGTCATAGTTGCCATAGGACAGCCGTGGCAGTCACCAGTCAACCTCAACTTAACTACCCCTTCATCGCTTACATCAACTAGCTCAACATTTCCCCCGTCAGCCACCAAAAAAGGCCTTATCTGTTCCAGGGCGGCCTTGACCCTGGCTTTCATCATTTGCCTCCTTTTAAGATGTTTTCCTTGAATTTTAACTGTATAGCCCTCTCCTTTTATTCTCTCTTATGATGGCATAGTATTCTTGATCTACATCTATACCTTTCTCTCTCAAAACTCGCTCTGTCATTTCGACAGCATGGAATAGGTCTAAGAAACGATGTAGCCAAACCTGAGGATCATCTGGTGATTTTTGAAAATCTGCTGAATACTCTGAGAATTCCTCTGATATCTTGCCAAATTGTTGATGGAAATCAAAGGCCCCCTTAATACGCGGGAATTTGAAAATCTCCTTTACTCGGCTGAAATGGCGCTGGAAGATATACTTATCCACATACCAGAAAATGCATGCTAGAAGAAATTGGTTTAACAGAAAAGCGGGGATAGTATGAATGCCAATTTTGTCAGCTAAGCAGTATTGGAGCAGAGCCCCAGCAATGCCAGATAGAAGAATCCAGCGTCCGAAGACATAAATGAACCATTCCCTGGAAAACATGCCTTCCTCCTTTATCTCATTTATGTTTGTCTCAAGTCAGAGCCTGGGATCAGCTTATTCATTTTCCAAGCGGCAGACCTGTTTAGCCAGACTCCAGGTATGGTCATAAAGATGTAGTCCTTTGCTTGCCGCTATTATTTCCCCATCCTCACAACCAAGCTCATCGGCCATAAATTCCTTCATCAACTGTAATCCTCCTAAATTGGTGGGGAAAGCAGCCCATAAATCCCAGCTTCTGAAATAAATTATGAAGTGAAGTTTACCGTATCTTAGCCTGGTATCTACTACTCGCAGGCATGGCGGGTCATCTAAATCTATGGAATACCTGGAGCCAATTATCATACAAGCTTGATTGGTCTCATGGTGCTGTTTATACATATCAAGTACTTTGGACATCTGGTATTCCAGGTCTTCGCCGTAAGTATATTGCTCATTTGCTTTTTTTTCTGCGGTCATTAAGTAGGTTAGATATTCGGCTATATATTCATCAGTAGTAGGTGGTGGTACCCCTTCTGGCACTAGTGGTGCTAATGGTCTTTGTTTGGGGTTAGTTATCTCTATCGTAACATAATCCAGTTCCCGTCTTTTATGCCCCACAAAGCTACCCCTAGCTATAGTATATTCATAACCGGAGATCAGCACTTTGTTGAGGCATTGAAACCAGGCATCTTCTATATTACTAGCTTTGATGTTTATTAGATTCACAGTGCTCTCTCCAGCCCTTTGTTCATTTATGCAAGAAGTTTTGGCCATTTTCTTTTTGGGTTGCTCGTTTTCTTGCGCTGTGTGCGGTGCTTGCCTACCCACAATCCTTTAAAGAAAGCTTGATTAAGGAAATGCCATTGGTCCGCGATATCCAGAAGACTCCTGGAGATATTGTTCTCAAAATAGGCTACTTCTACATGCTTACCCATGTTCTTTGCTGTTTGCAGGGCATAGGCAAAATCTCCATCGCCACTCACTAACACTGCTACATCATAGAGATCAGCCCAGGCGAAGTGGAGCAAATCTGTGGCGAGCATGATATCTATGCCTTTCTCTACGGGGATACCCTGAGCCATCTTGGTGCTTCCTAAGCGGATCTCAAGATTGGGTATATGATGCAGGGCATCGAGAAAATCCTGTTGTTCTCGATAACTTTCCGGGTATTGGCTCTCATCTTGCAGAATATTATAATAGTATGTGCGGAATAGTTGTCTTGGGCCGCAGAGTTTGTTGGAGAATTCCGCAAAGTTCAGGTCATAGCGCTTAAAGTTGCTGCGCAGAGCATGATATAAATTGCTTCCGTCTATGAATATTACTACTCTGTCTTCCATAGTGTTACCTTTACAAACGTGGCTCCCCGGGCAGGACTCGAACCTGCAACCAAGCGGTTAACAGCCGCCTACTCTACCATTGAGCTACCGGGGAAAATCTAATCTGAGTTCCGGGCAGTTCCCCCATTCTGCCTTGGAAGGAAAAACTCATGCCAATTCCTCAACACACACTGTCCTGCACCAGAAACCACTATTTAACTCTAGCCTATCTGGTGATACCTGTCAATAAAAAGCTAGAATGTAGAATGGTTATTGGTTAGTAATGTACTATCCGGACTTCGCTACAGCTTTGAGTACCTCGAGCGTTTGGTTGGCGGTCTTATCCCAGCTAAACAGAGCAGCCCTTTTGATGGCCTTCTGAGAAAGATTGGTGCGTAACTCTGAGTCTTTGATTACTTTCAATATGGCTTCAGCAATCTGCTCAGTATTATTGGGATCGACTAGGATTCCAGCATCACCAACAATTTCTGGCAACGAAGATATATTTGAAGCAACCACTGGAGTTCCGCACGCCATTGCCTCTAGTGGTGTTAACCCAAAGCCCTCACTGAGTGATACACTCACAAATACGCTGGCTCCAGCATAAAGATGTGGGAGGTGGTTTAAGGGAACATATCCAGGAAATACCACTCTTCCCTCTAGGTGTAGCTTGCTAATCAAAATGTTGAGATGTGCTGCGTACTCTAGGTTCTGTTTCCCCTGCAATACAAGTTGGTGCGGTATCTCAGAGGCAATGAGTCGGAAGGCCTGAATCAACCTGGCAACATTTTTGTGAGGTAATATATTACCAGCGTAGTGGATATAGTGTTCAAGACCATATATCCTGTTTACAACTTGGCTATCTTGATATGGATGGAAGAGCTGCTTGTCATATCCTTCATATATAACATGAATCTTTTCTGTGGGGAGATTATAGAAATGGATAACATCTTTTTTTGTGCTCTGTGAAACAACAATGATTGCGCTCGAGCGCCGCAATATACGTGGAAGGAAGTGACGAAAAAAGATAAGCTCGCTTGAGTGTGGATGAAGATTTGGAAATAGGAGAGGAATTATATCATGTACGGTGACAACCTGGGGCACCAGTGGCAATAATGTGCCCTCGGAACCTGTGGAAAGGATGACTGAAGCATGATCAATAATGGTTCTCGCTGGCAACGAACTCTGCATCCACATCATGCGATTTAAAAAGCCAGCAAAGCCTCGTTCTGGTCTGGTAAGTGAGCTGACCTTGCGCACCTTTGATGGGTCAATCTTGAAGGCGGGAGGATATGAAGTATAGACCAGTAGGTTATCAAACAGCTTGGCCAACTCATCGATTAAATTAATTGAGTAGATACCTACGCCTGTGGGGTGTGGTTCGACAATGGGAGCACTAATGCCTATTCTCATGCGATTAATCTGAAGTTTCCTGCTAATGTGTGAATGTCAAGAGAGTACAGTTCATCTTCTTAGATAATTTATGCTTTGATAGACTTGGCCCAGTTTATTACATCGAGTAGATGGGCTTGAAGCACATCAAAACTGAAATACCTTTTGCCCACCATAGAATTGTGGGTGGTTATACTTTGGAACCTTTCAGGAGTGGTTAGAATCATTACCATCTCCTGTGCAGCTCGGTTGAGGGTCTCAACCGGAACCCGGACAAGTCCCCGGGAATTTCTGCCCTCGAGAATGGTGTCTCCAAGAGATACCACCTCAACTCCTTTCGGGGCGATATCCTCCTTGAAAACGGGGTATTCGAACACTGCTATGGGTAATCTAGAAGCGAAGGCTTCGAGAAGTTGATTGCCAAATCCTTCCCAGCCAGTAGGATACAAGATGAAGTCAGCCATGGTATACATGTCTGGATAGAGGGCATAAAACCCTACTTCCTCTAAACGTAGTGGGCGGACCTCATCTCCAACATATATCCAATCAATCTTCAGGGCATCAAAAAACTCAAAGAGTTTCTTTTGGTAATCGGCAAAAGCATACTCGGGGCGACCCGCTAGGACAAGCACTATACGGCTTTCTTCAGAAAATACCTCGCCATGATAAAGTTTCTTACCTAAGATGTTCTGACGAAGACTCTGCAGAATGGCTGTCAAATGTCCTGCTATCTCTATTTGCTTGTTCGGGACGATGCGGGCTCCAACGAAGAGTACAATAGCGTTTGGCTTAATACTATGCTTATCGCGAAGGAATGCTCGAATTCTGGCTTGTTCCCTTAGGTCAAGCTTTTGATTAAAATTCATGGTATCGTGAATTACTTCGGCTGCTATTCCTTTCTTCTTTAGAGCGTTTTTATTGCGTGAATTGATTGTCCAGTGTCTGAGGTTGGCTAGTGTTGGAGGGAAATATCCTTCAAGAATTGATTTGGCGAAGCTGCATGTTGGAGTGAATTTATAGGCACCTTCGCTGAGAATGTCATGATGTATGGCAGCACCAGGCAATCGGGTATCTCTGAGTAGTTCTGTTAAAGCCACTGTGGCCACCGGATGCACAGGAAGAGACAAAATGTTATGGATAAATAATATGTCCGGTTTGAATTTCTCGATCGCCTTGTCCATCAGGCGCTGCAGTTCTGATAAGGAGGAATTGAATGCCTCTTTAAGCTGGGCCTCACTGCTAAAATCTACTATTCTGGGCCCAAAAAGATTCCGCATCATTTTCCTCACTTCTTCGGAATCAAACTCTAGAAGTGCTATGGGAAAGTCTGCCCAATCGTAGGCTGAGCAGATTGCCACTTCATGGCCCATTGCTTCAAGATTAGCTGTACGTTTCGCTATCTCTAGTGAGACACCATCGGTGCCAGCCGAGTCAATTCCATTTGCCATGGCAGCTTGACGCTGCTGCCAATCGCTGCGAGGGGCAGAACGAAAGTGAATAATGAACACTTTCATCAGGCTGACTCCATATTTTAGATAACGAACCCTTTCTTACCAAGTCAAATTTGAGGTTCGTGCGCCATATCATAATGCCTCAGGCGTTCAGGGTCAAGCTGATGTATTTGTTCATATGATTAATGATATCCTCTTTCGTCATTGCGAACTTACTCTGGGAGATAGTAAAATTGCTATGTAAACTGGGACAAAAATATTCAATGCTGAATAAGAAATAATGAAAGCCGTTATCCTTGTAGGCGGTAAAGGAACGAGATTATATCCCATCACTTGTGATACGCCCAAAGCGATGGTGCCCATTCTGAATAAGCCATTTCTGGAATACCAAATACGCTATCTCAAAAAGTATGGTGTCGAGGATATCATCCTTGCCATGGGATATCTTCCTGAACCCATCCAGAATTATTTTGGAGATGGCTCTGAGTTTGGTGTTCATATAGTTTATCTCGTGGAAGAGCGGCCCATGGGTACTGCTGGAGCGGTCAAAAATGCCGAAACGCTGTTGGATGAGCCCTTCTTTGCCTTAAATGGAGATGTTCTGACAGGGATAGACCTTGCTGGTATGGTGAAACGGCACCGTGAGATAAGGCCCAGGGCAACCATTGCCCTGACGCCGGTGGAAGACCCCACTATCTATGGCGTGGTGGAAACTGATGCCAATGGCATGGTAAAACGATTTGTGGAAAAGCCAAGCTCGCAGGAAGTGACTACTAACATGATCAACGCTGGCATCTATATTCTTGAGCCAGAAATACTGACGCGCATTCCAAAGTCAACCTTTTTCATGTTTGAGCATGATATCTTCCCTTCTCTCCTCGAAGAAGATGAGCCTATCTCGAGTTATCCTTCTGATGCCTACTGGATTGACATCGGCACGCCCGAAAAATACTTAAGGCTGCATCACGATTTGCTTTTGGGGGAAGGTCAATCTTCGCTTTACTCCCAAGGTGAGGGTAGCCGACACATCAGGATTGAGAGTGGAAGTAAAATTCATCCTGAGGCACGAATTGAGGAGCCAGTACTGATTGGCAGGAATTGTATTATTGCTAAAGGTGCATGTGTTAAAGGGCCTGCCGTTCTTGGAGTACGCTGTGAAGTTGCAGAAGGTGCGGTTGTGGAAGGAGCAGTAATATGGCATGACTCAAAGGTAGGTAAGGCAGCACTGCTCAAAAATTGTATTGTTGCCTCCAGCAGCTGTATTGAGGATGGCTGTTATATCCCCAGTGGCTGTGTTGTTGGCGATAATGTCGTCATTGGCGAAGGGAGCAGGTTGGCACCGCAGACCAGGATCTGGCCTGATAATTACTTTAAGGCGGCATGATTTCTTAACAGGTCACAAGAGGCATATAGTTTATGGAGCAATGGGAGTTGCTAATTCATTGATTGAGCAAATTGATGCCCTTGCGCTGGAGTTTATTCGTGTGGAAAGGGAGGCAAGCAAATAACGAGAGTTTTGGCCAATGTAGTGGTGTTTACCGACCTNGATGGTACGNTGCTTGACCGCGTTACCTATTCCTACACCCTAGCCTTACCGGCACTGAGGCTATTGCAAAGGAAGAAAATCCCTGTGGTCTTTTGTTCGTCGAAAACTAGAGCTGAACAAGAAGCATATAGGAAAGAACTGGGGATATCAGGCCCTTTTATCGTGGAAAACGGAGGTGCCATTTTTATACCACGGCATTATTTCTCATTTCCTTTTGATTATCACAGGGCTTGGGATAAATTCTTGATTATCGAGCTGGGCATTTCTTATGAGGAAATCAGGCAATCGTTAGGTAAGATTAGAGACGAGGGCAACTTCCGTTTTAGAGGTTTTGGCGACATGAGCATTGAGGAAGTAGCGGTTGCTACAGGCTTAACTTTAGAAGCGGCGCGCCGAGCTAAAGCGAGAGAATATGAAGAGACAGTTAGGTTTGAAGGAAGCTCTGAAGAAATTGAAGAGGCGTTGAACTCAATAAAAAAAGCAGGTCTCAATTATGTTTATGGTGGACGCTATTACGGCGTTATGGGGCCTAACGATAAAGGTAAAGCTACCTCTATGCTCATTGAGTTGTTCTGCAAAAAGATGGGGCAGGTTAAGACAATAGGTATTGGTGATAGCTTGAACGACTTACCTATGCTCTCGGTGGTAGATATACCTATCCTGGTACAGGCACCAGATAAATATTGGGAAAATGTAAATCTGCCCCATCTCTATAAGATTCCTGGAGTTGGTCCTGAAGGCTGGTCCAGAGCAATTCAGCAGATATTAGGAGAGCAGGTTGATTGAAGAACTTCTTGGCTGGAAGCTCTCTCAGGAAGCAATCATCCTCTTGATAGCCGCTTCGCCTGTGCTGGAACTTCGAGGAGCCTTACCCCTGGCCATAAACTTTTTTCATATGGCGTGGTATAAGGCTTTTTGTCTAGCTATTATAGGCAACCTGCTTCCTGTACCTGTTTTGCTGCTCTTTCTGGATTCGCTCACCAGAATTGTGAGCCATGTAGAAGTGGGGCGCAAAGCAGTCAACTGGGTCTTTGACCACACCAAGCGGCGGGGAAAGTCTATTGAAAAGTATGAGAAGATTGGCTTGATGCTGTTTGTAGCCATTCCACTTCCTGTGACCGGTGCTTGGACCGGGTCAATTGCTGCTTTCTTATTGGGCTTGAGATTTAAATATGCCTTCCTCTCTATCTTTACGGGTGTTGTCATTGCCGGTGCCATCGTCACTTGCCTATGTTTGCTTGGCTGGGTTGGGGCAGTGGTTGCCGGTGTTGGGTTGGGTACTCTGGCCATCCTGGGCTGGTGGCGAAGGTAAATTGAGCTCAGATAAAGGCTGTTGCGAACAATCTAGGCACCTTGCGTGATTATAGTTAGAATAAGTTGTAGCTGCCGAGCCTGGATTCGAACCAGGGCTAGAGGATCCAAAGTCCTCCGTGCTACCGCTACACAACTCGGCATCGTAACGCTTACTGCCGAAGGTCGGAGTCGAACCGACACGGGAGTTGCCTCCCAACAGTTTTTGAGACTGCCGCGTCTACCATTCCGCCACTTCGGCACTGGCATATTTATAAAGTGCCGAGGAGCAGAATCGAACTGCTGACACACGGATTTTCAGTCCGCTGCTCTACCAACTGAGCTACCTCGGCGCTAGCGATATTCTAGGTTTTCTCAGCTCGACTGTCAAGCGGATGTTACAGGTCAGCGCTCCTGCTTATTGATAGCGCCGGGTTTGGTCAAAGGGATATTAGCAGCACATAAGGGGCATTCTTGTGGAGAATAAGTTACCGTGGGGGCGCGCAGACAGCTAAAAAGGGGCACACCAAAATCTACTTCTTCCTGACTGCGATTAACAAGCACCCCAATTCCTACAATAACACCGCCAAGTTTAGTCACAGCTTTCATTGTTTCCCTTACTGAGCTCCCGGTAGTTAAGATATCGTCAACAATGAGCACTCTTTCGTCAGAAGCGATGTCGAAATCACGGCGAAAAATCCTTACCTCTCCTGTTTTTTCGGCGAAGATACTCCGTAATCCGAGTTGTCGTGCAGTTTCGAATGCGAGGATTATACCACCTGTTGTGGGACCAGCAACCAGGTCTATTTTTTCTTCTTTGAAATGCTGTGCAATGAGATGGCACAGCTTTTCGGTATAGTGTGGGTATTGTAGAATGCGAAACTTTTCCCAGTATACAGGCGAATGCAGGCCAGAAGCGAGCAAAAAATGACCTTGCTTGATTGCTCCGCTCATTTTGAACGCTTTCAGTATTTCATCATTCATGTTATGCCTTTGCCTGGAATACAGACCAGCACTCCTCTGTTATCCGTGTTATGTTCCTGATGGTAGTCTTTTATTACCTTCCATTTGGTTGGTGGCCAGTAGACAAACCAGGCTTTGCCAATCATCTTTTCTCGGGGTACCGTCCAGCCGGTGTGTGAATCATTGCTGTTGTTGCGGTTGTCGCCGAGGACAAAATATTCACCTTCTGGGATTCTCTTGGGAGATAACTTGTAAGTTATTGGTTCCGTGATATATGTCTCTTTTAATGGGATAGTATTGATGAAAACTTTACCCTGTTTGACCTCTACAGTCTCACCGGGCAGGCCAATAACTCGCTTGATGAAAGGATGCTCTGATTCAAAAGGCGGCCAGAAAACCACCACATCTCCTCTTTGGGGATCGGAGAGGAAGTAGCTTGCCTTATTGACCATAACCCATTCTCCACTTTCGATGTTGGGTAACATGCAGGAATAGCGTACGACATAGCCTTGCACAGTAACTCTGAGAAGAGCAAAAATAGCGATGGCGATAAGAATGGTTATGCCAACTTCACGAAGGAGTTTCATTACTGGCTAATATTCTATCATTTGGAGTAAACTAAAAACCAACTTATCCGTTGTAATAAGTGAGAGGAGGTCAAAGATGAAAAGGACTTGGTTGTTAATTCCTTGCCTGGTACTGGTATTGGCGTTGGGTGCTGTTGGTTGTGCCCCAGGGGCTGGTCAGCAGGTTATATCTGTCCCCTCACAGCAAAGTACCGGCATCTGGGTTACGGGACAGGGGGAAGTAATGGTGGTTCCTGATATTGCTAAACTTAGCCTGGGTATTGAAGCTCGGGCGGATACTGTAGCTGAAGCCCAATCACAGGCAATTTCTGCTATGGATGAAGTGATGCTGGCTTTGAAAGATAATGGTGTGGATAAGAAAGATATTCAAACCCAGCGATATAGCATTGATCCCATAACTAAATGGGTTGAAGATGGAGAGGAGGAGATCCTTGGTTATCGGGTGACCAATATCGTGGTGGCCAAAATAAGGGAAGTAGAAAAAACTGGCGTGATTATAGATGCTGTAGCTAAAGCCGGTGGTGATTACACCAGAATTCAGGGTATCAGTTTTACTGTAGATGACCCAACACCATACTATAAAGAAGCTCGGGCTAAAGCAGTTGAAGATGCTCAGAATAAAGCAAAGCAACTTGCCAGCGTAAGTGGTGTCGAGCTTGGTAATCCTACCTATATTTCAGAAGGCACTGTCTATCCTCCAGCACTCACCAGAGATCTTTATAAGAATGCAGCTCCGGTACCAGCTCCTTTGACTCCTGTTAGCCCTGGAGAGTTAAAGGTCACGCTTAATGTCCAGATAGTTTATGCTATAGTGTAAACTCTTGAAAGCTGTTATTGCGCCCCTCCTGCACTAGTGCAGGAGGGGTTTCCTTTTCTTGCTTGCCTGCTGTGCTCTCTAATGATAACATTACTGCGGGCCGCTAGCTCAATTGGAAGAGCAGCTGACTCTTAATCAGCCGGTTCAGGGTTCGAGTCCCTGGCGGCTCACATTTAAATTCGGCTCCTTTTGCTAACAGCTGTTTCTGGGATCCTGTCAAATCTCTCGGCAGCAGATTCCTGCCATCCAGGCACCACATGGCTGTAAGTATCAAGAGTGAAGGCAACACCGGGATGATGGCAGTGCTATTTGACGCCGGCTGTGGGAACTTTGGGCTCTCTTTCAAAGTGAGCCTGCCGCTCTAAATAGTATTAGAGAGTCGGACTTGCTACAATTGCGTTATAGGAAATACAGTTTAAGTGTAAGGGTATTGCTTGAGTTGCCTATTGAGTAGACTGCTTAACTAGCGGAGCGATATGAGCAAAAGGATGTGAGATTGAATTATGGAGAGAATGGCAGGGTTTACTATTTCAGCTATCAAAGGTGCTGCCACGGCTGTTGAGTTAGCAAGTGAGTTAGTTAATAAATCAATTGAAGAATCGGGACCTGACACGCCGGTGTCTTTTCCCAACACAGCTTACTACTTACCCGTTATCTATGGCTTTAGCGGTCAGAAAGTAGAAAAACTCAATGATTTAACCTCAGCTATCAGCTATGCTCGTAGTCTATTGCCATCCGTGCCAACTAAAGGGGCGATAAAAAATGCTGGAATAGCCACGCTCTTAGCTGCTGAAGTTATAGAAGGTACGCGTTTTGCTAAGGGCGAGCAACCAGAGATACGCAATGGCTATCAGTTTAATGGTCCTATTGATGATGTGCAGTTGCGCTCCTGGGGAGTACAACTAGCTGATGGCACTATCAGTGGCGTAGCGGCTGTTATTGGCGCTGCCAGGAGTAATGAGGTGGCAGCTAAAATAGTCCGCGAACTCCAGTCTGGAGGACTGCTTATTTTGCTATGCGGCAATGTGAACGATCGCTCTATAGTGGATCAGCTATTAGGGGAAGGAATAGAGTTAGGCTATAAGACTCTTACCGTCCCTCTGGGATCTGATACTGTGTCTGCTGTTTATGCCCTGGGCTATGCCAGCCGACTTGCTTTTAGTTTTGGTGGTGTCACGGCAGGAGATTCTGAGCAAATGCTAACCTGGAGTAGAAAGCGTGCTCCTGTATTTGTGGTGTCTCTTGGTGAAATAGATGAGTTGAAGTGTGCTGCAGCGGCTGGTGCCTTAACCTATGGATTTCCCTTGATTGCTGATATTGCTATCCCGGGAGTCGTATCCTTCAGCGAAGCAAGAGAGGAGAAAATCTTCACTGCGCCTTTCAATGAAATTGAAGGCAGTGACGATGCTGAAAAAGCTCAGCGATTGGTGCAATACTGCCTTGAGGTACGTGGAATCAAAGTCAAAGTTAGCAAATTATCTCTACCAGTAGCTTATGGTTCGGCCTTTGGAGGAGAGGTAGTACGCCGTGGCGATATGCAGATGGAGTTTGGCGGCAAGGGAGGCACCTGCTTCGAGTGGCTTACCATGAAGAATATTGATGAGATTCGAGATAGGGAAATCGGCTTAGTTGGTGCTGACCCTGCTACCTTTGAAGCTGGGGCCAACATACCCTTAGCCATTATAGTGGAAGTAGCTGGAAAGAAAATGGAAAGGGATTTTGAGCCTATTCTGGAGAGGCAAATACACCACTTTATAAATGGTGCTGAGGGAGTGCAACATCAAGGACAGCGGGACATTACCTGGATTCGAATTAGCAAGGCTGCTGCTTCTCATGGGTTTAATATTAGACACCTGGGTGATATTTTGCATACCAGGTTCCATGAGCAATTTGGCGGCTTGGTAGATAAAGTGCAGGTAACCTTTTATACTGAAATGGGTAAAGTGAAGGAATTGATGGAGCAAGCTCGCATTGTTTACCACGAGCGCAACGAGCGTACAGCCACTCTCACCGATGAAGCAGCTGACACCTTTTATAGCTGTACCCTATGCCAATCATTCGCTCCATCTCATGTTTGTATTATTAACCCGGAACGCGTAGGTTTGTGTGGTGCCTATAACTGGTTTGACTGCAAAGCCGCTTATGAGATAAATCCAAAAGGTGCTAATCAACCTGTACCAAAAGGTGAACTTATTGACTTTGTGAAAGGCGAATGGGAGGGAGTAAATAAGTTTGTTTATGAACACTCGGGTATGAGCATAAATCGATTCACTATTTATTCTATCATGGATGCACCCATGACCACTTGTGGTTGTTGCGAATGTGTCATGGGAATTGTCCCTGAAGCTAATGGTTTCTTAGTTGTCTCTCGTGAGGATTATAGTATGACTCCTGCAGGAATGACCTTCTCTACGCTGATGGGATTAATTGGTGGTGGCCATCAGACCCAAGGGATGATGGGTATTGGTAAATACTACCTCACCAGCAATAAATTTATCAAAGCTGAAGGTGGAATCAAGAGAGTGGTCTGGATGTCAAAAAATCTTAAAGAGGAAATGAAAGAGGAGCTCGAGCAGGTTTGCCGGCGAGAAGGTGTTCCTGACCTGCTTGACAAGATTGCTGATGAGTCCATAGCTACAACCATAGAAGAGTTGCTACCCTTCTTAGAGCAAAAGCAGCATCCGGCATTGACCATGGAACCACTATTATGAAGAATGCGTCATTGCGGGCAAAACAAGGAGGGTTCGCTTAAAAAGAACTATGCCACATTTAGAAATACCTGTGGAAAATTGGGCAGGCAAGGTGCAGGAGGTGAAGCTTGGGGGGAATGGAAGGAAAAGTGTTGTAGTTGGTGGAGAAAGTACTCTGCCATTTTTGCATTTTGAAGGCTCTATACCCAATAGGCCTGCAATAGCTGTAGAGGTACAGGATAGGGAACCCACCGATTGGCCATTACAGTTGCTTTCTGCTTGGGGAGATGTAGTCAAAGATCCAGTGAGCTGGGCTAGAAAAGCAGTTGAATATGGAGCTGATATTATAGTTCTTCGCCTGAGAAGTGCTCATCCTGAGCAAGGAAACAGTGGCGCTAAAGAAGCAGAACAGGTAGTAGCCGAAATACTTAGCGCAATAGATATACCCCTCATTATCTTAGGCACGGATGTAGTAGAAAAGGATAACGAAGTGCTTTTAGCTGCCTCAGAGATAGCTCGAGGACAAAGGGTTGCGCTGGGTAATTGCATCGATAAAAATTACCGTGCTATTGCTGCTTCTTGTTTGGCTAACGGCCATGTAGCTGTAGCTAAAACGCCTAATGATGTCAACCTAGCCAAGCAATTAAATATTCTCCTTCATGAGGTTGGCCTTCCTTTAAATTTGGTACTTCATGACCCTACCACTGGCTCTCTGGGATATGGGCTGGAATACACTTATTCTGTAATTGAGCGATTAAAGATAGCTTGCTTGACGGGTGATGAAATGACAATGACACCTATAATTTGCACGATAGGAGAGGAGTCATGGCGACAAAAGGAATCTAGGGCTACTGAAGGAATACCACCAAGCTGGGGGGCACATGAGGAACGTGCCATTACATGGGAATCATTGACTGCCATAACTCTTATCACTGCTGGTTCCAATGTTGTTGTGCTGCGGCATCCGAGAACAGTGGAGCTGATAAAACATGTATTGGAGGAAGGCAAGCGACATTGACAGGAATCGAAATTTATAAATGCTTACCAAAGACTAACTGCAAGAAATGCGGCTTTCCTACCTGCTTGGCATTTGCTATGAAGGTGGCACAAAAACAAGTAGATATTTCCCTATGCCCTGAGCTATCTGAGGAGTCAAGAAGGATTATCGAAGCTGCATCTCGCCCCCCGATCAAGTTGATATCAATCGGCAAAAGTAAAAAAATAGAAATTGGTAATGAAACGGTATTATTCCGGCATGAAAAGACGTTTTACCATCAACCTGGGTTGGTGGTCAGGATCAGGGATACACAGGAATTAGATGATGTCATTTCCTTGGTAAAGGAGATAAGCGACTATAGTGTAGAGCGAGTAGGCTTAAAATTAAGTTTGAATGGCTTCGCCCTGGAAAATGAATCCAGGAATGCTGATGATTTTAGTAAGCTTGCAGAGGTAGTTAGTAGCAACACTGATTTGCCCGTGGTGCTTATGTCTTCTGAACCAACAATAATGAAATCTGCTCTGGACAAGACAGCTCAAGACAGGCCTTTAATCTACGCTGCAGACAAAGATAACTGGCAGGAAATGACTCAGCTTGCACTGAACTATCAATGCCCTCTAACTGTATTTGAACCGCAAGGACTAAGCCAGCTTGCTGAGCTCGTGGAATTGGTAAGTCAAAAAGGAGTTGAGGATATCATCCTTGACCCAGGAATCCCGTGCTCTTTCAATTCAGTAGATACCTTAACCCAGCTACGAAGAATGGCTATAAAGAGCAGCTATAAGTCTTTAGGCTATCCAATAATAACCTTTCCTGGCAATGCTGCCAGTTTGATAGAAGAAGCGATGCTGGCCGCATTGCATATAACTAAATATGCCGGGATAATTGTGCTGAATCATTTCTCTCCTGGAACAATATACCCCCTGCTCACTCTCCGGCTAAATATATATACTGACCCTCAAAAGCCTATTCAGGTAACAGCTGGTGTCTATCCTATTAATGATCCTCAGGAAACAAGCCCGCTAGCGGTTACCACTGACTTTTCCTTAACCTACTTTTCCATAGCCGGCGAGCTCCAATCTAGTGCTTTCCCTTGCTGGCTTCTGGTTTGCGATACTGGAGGCCTCTCTGTGCTCACTGCATGGGCTGCTGGTAAGTTCACCGCTGCCAGGATTGCCAAAACAATTAAGCAATTCGACATAGCCAACAATATTAATCACCGCAGTATCATTATCCCTGGTTATGTGGCTGTTATAAAGGGAGAGCTTGAGGAGGAACTGCCAGGTTGGAAAGTCATGGTCGGTCCTCGTGAAGCGATGGATATAGGCAACTATCTGAAGCAGAAATGGCAGGTTGAGGCATCTCATTAACTATGCCCTTGTGTAAAACTGAATTCCCATATCTTAATACGTGAATGCCAAATCGCTTTTGTGAGGGAGCGCTTACCGCTGTCTTCAGTCATGATAATAGTGACATTCTTCTTTCAGAGGGCAGATAGAGCACTTTCTACCTTTGCAAAATTCCAGGCCTATTCTTACCAGAGCAGATTCTGCGCCTAAAGCTTCTAATTCTTCCTCGCTTAACCCAAGCCTGGAGGCTACCTCCTTGGCAATCGGGGAAAGCTGTGGTTTTGCCTTTTCCCATATTCCTTTTAGTTCCCTGAGAAAAATGTTTATTGTGGTAGGGCCAACACCTTTGAATTCAAGCAATTTGCTTTCCAGGTCCTTGCTGTTCTCCACCTGTTTATATAAGCCATCTAGCGAGCCATATTTTTCCTTCAAGTTAGCTGCTATTTCCAATAGTTTTGATGCTGTGGAGAAGTCATAACGAACATAGCCTCCAGAATCTAGCACTTCTACCAGCTTATCCCAGCCCGCTTCTAAAATATCTTCCGGTGTTGCTATGCCCTTCTTTTCAAACTCACTGTAAGTCCTTTTAGCTATTTGGGAGGAAATTCTCTTGGCGAAGAGAATTGAAGCCAGAAACCACTTGAATCTGTCTTCTGCTCTGTGTAAGTCTAGCCCTAATTCTTGAGAATATGTTGTTATCCCCAGAAGTCTTTCTTTAAGATTCACTTCTTCCCTCCAAGCCTTTTATAGTAGCTGTGGGAAAGGTAAATTGCGGCCAGAGGATTGTGTCCAGTAACCCTATCCTTCACGGCTAGCACCGTCATTGGTAACCTGCAATATTTTATAAACAGTGTATCATGCCCCACGCAAAGCCCCATAATGATGACATAATCGACTTTTTCGGAATTTAAAATTTCTGCCTGGGTTATGGGATTACACATAGATTCATAGCATCCCGGGCCAGAAATTTTTTCTTCTTGCTTGATTCCTATTTTTTCCTTTGGTATTGCCCCTACCTTGCAGCATACTGATACCACTTCGAATCCCTTGTTCTCCAGAATCTCAGTAACCATTCTCGCCTCACTTGCCAATCCAGTACAGAAAGCTAGCCCGATCTTATGAAAACCGTTTTTCTCAGCGAACTGTATCGTCTCCTCTATTCGGGGAATCTTTGCCCTGACGCCCTCAGGGGTATGTTCATAACATTGGAATTCCTGTACTGAGGCCAGTCGGGCAAACTCTCTTATATCATCTTTGTCATACTCCTGTAATGATTCTGTGATGATGTCTTGCCTTAATTTAGATGGACAGAAAGGCGGGGCTTTTTTGAAGTTAGGAGTGGAGTTGGCTGCCATATTTGGTTGACATAACATTGCAGGGCATTTGGCACATTGTGGTTTCATTTGCATTCATTTCCTCCTCGAATTTTTAAAGTGTAGCTTTCATCAATTCTTTTAGTAAGTTTGATGATGACATTTACGGTATACTATATTATAAGTATGGGTAAATGGCGAAATGACCACCACAGGAGATGAAGATGGACTATATTGAAGCTTTAAAAAACATTATTTCAATTGATACCTCGATTCCATCAGGTGTGAATTATGAGAAGGCAATCGATTATCTGCAACCTTTATTTAAAGAAGTGGGCTTTGAAACTGAGAGGATTTACATCCCGAAGGAACACGCTGGAGGGAAAGAAAGAAGGGTTAATCTTCTGTGTCATCGGAGAGAACCAGGAAAGCCGCGGTTGTTTTTTTATTCTCACATTGATGTGGTGCCGGCTGAGGGATGGGACGCTTTCACTCCCAGAGTGGAGAGTGGGAAAATTTACGGTAGGGGGGCGGCTGATATGAAAGGGGCTATTATTGCCTTACTTCTTGGTCTGGAAACTCTTAAGGGAAAGCCGTTAAATTATGATACCTCGGTGATGGTTACCACAGATGAAGAGACAAGTCAGGCCAGTCAACTCCGCTATTTGACTCCTTTCCTGCAACCTACTGCTGGAGCTTATGCTTTTAGCCTCGATTCTAGCTTCGGTTATATAGGGATAGCCAACCTTGGAGTGCTCCAGATGGACATCAAAGTGAAGGGGAAATCGGTTCATTCAGGGTTATCTCACTTGGGAGAGAATGCCGTGGAGAAAGCAAACCTTCTGGTAAGTGCTCTCCTTGACCTTAAGAGCAAGGTGATTCAGAGAACATCTGATGTGCCTGTTTATCCTGCTACAGGTCTTACCAGAATGCAACCCAGGCTGAATATAAATAAGATTGAAGGAGGGCTCGAAGCCAATATTGTCCCTGACCAGTGTTTGATTTCCCTGGACCGGAGGTTGATCCCCGAGGAAAATATGGACAAGGTGGAAGAGGAATTGGTAAGTACCCTTTCTTCGGTTGAGGGAGTAGACTGGGAAATTGAAAGGATTTTTAGAATCCCAACTGTCCCCCCTTGCCAGGATCCCATTGTGGACGAATTGGCCCGGATAGTTGAGGAGGTCACTCACCAAAGCGGCCAATTTGGTGAGATGGGCTCCGGGGATTTGCCCTACATTGTTACCTCTGAGTGGGGAGGGAAAGAGTTTGGTCTGGGAGTGATCAGGCCAGAATGTAACATCCATGGCAAGGATGAATTTGTCTATCAGGAGGATATCGAAGACCTGGCTAAAATTATTTCCGAGTTTCTTTCACATACTTAAGGAGGTTGGAAGATATCACGAAGCTCACCGGAGATTCCCCGAGTAAAGAGTAAATAAAGGCGAGCGGCTTCCATATGGAATTTAGAAGATTTGTCAGGAATGAGGTGGAATACAGGTTTGACCCCTTAACCCGCAAGCAGTGCCGAATAAATCCCGATAGAGCCAGGAGGATTAAACAAGCAGGTGGCAAGATTGACCTTGGCGAAATAATCGCCAGAACGAAGGAAACGTGTCCCTTTTGTCCAGAGCACGTAGAGGACAAAACACCGGGCTTTCCCGCGGCGAAGTGCACGAAAGAAAAGATAAAGCTGGGCGAGACCTTGATTTTCCCCAATTTAAATCCAGTTGGTGAGAATCACGCTGTCGGGGTCATAAGCCGGGAACATTTCTTAGGCCTGGGTGAGTTTAGCACCGAGATGCTTCGCGATAATCTGCTTGCCAGCAAGGATTATATCCTTTCTGTATATAGAATGGACAAGGAAGCAATTTGGCCCACCTACATTTGGAACTATATGCCGCCCAGCGCGGGGAGCATAATACATCCCCATAGCCAGATACTGGTAGAGCGAGAGCCGCTGGCAATCCAAATCGAGCTTCTGGAAAGGAGCAAGGTATACTTCAACCACAATCAGAGGAATTACTGGGAAGAACTGGTGAAGGTGGAGAGAAAGCTTGACGAAAGATTTATCTATGAGAATAGTTACTTATCGGTGATAGCAAGCTTTGCCCCTCAGGGCTTTAATGAAATCCAGTTTATATTCAAGGAGGAAAGCTCTCTGGTGGAGCTAGCTGAAAGGCAAATAGCCAATTTTGCTGATTGTTTGGTAAAAGCATTAAAGGGATACAAAGAACTCGGCATTGGCTCATTTAATTTGATAACTTTCTCTGGTCCTATAGGCGAAAGACGGGATTACTACAGGCTAACTGCAGAACTCATCTCGCGTCCTTATCCCGGTGGAATCTACACCAATGATACTGGTCCCATGGAGCGGTTGTGTGATGTATGGGTCATTGACACTCTGCCAGAAGTGGTTGCCGAAAAGATGGAACCGTTCTTCAGATAGAATTAAACTGAGCTAGCTATTCGCTTTTATGCTTTTATGTTATAATGGAAATATGTAAAGGCAGGAGAGTGACATGGCTAAAGGAACGAGAATAACTGTAGACCTGGGGAGCGAAGAACTTCTTAAATCAGTAAAATTTGCTGCTGTTGAGCAAGGTGAATCGGTTCGGGAAATTGTTATCGAAGCGCTCAATCAGTGGCTTGAAAGAAGCAAGACCGCAGGGGATAGAGACTATCAGGCTGCGATAAAGGCTATTAATAAATACCGCAAGAACTCTGGTCTGAATAGCAGATGAGATAACTTTCTCTGGTAAAATCGTTTATCCCAACGAAACCTGGTGATGCCGCTGAAGTGAAGATTGAGAACATAGGTGACCTGAGGAACTATGCGGTGGTGCGAAAACAGATGAGATATGGTGGACTTCATAATTATGGAATAATACTCGACATAATATATAAAGGTTGTTAATCTGCATAAAGCACTGTGCCATCCTGGAGAGTTGAGATGGGTAATCTTATTTTCCTACCTGACAAAGCAGTTAACTATTCTCCCGGTCCTCAAAATTGACCATACTTCGTAGCCTTGCTAAAATTGAATTTGAGGGGATATAGCTCAGTTGGGAGAGCGCTGCGTTCGCATCGCAGAGGTTGGGGGTTCGAATCCCCCTATCTCCACCAAAAGGAGGTGAATTGTGAAGGTAGCTGCCTGTGGTATAGCTTGTGAGGTCTGTTCCTACTTTGTTAAAGGAGCATGTGAGGGATGCGTTGCCGGCAACGATGAAGGAGCACCAAAGAAGCTGGAGATCCAGAAGGCGAAGTTAGGCTTTAACTGCCCAGTTCTTGAATGTGCTTTTAAAAACAAAGTAGGCTATTGTCTCAAGGATTGTGATAAATTCCCCTGTGAGGTGCTTTATCAGGGGTTTCCTTACAGCAAGAGATTTTTAGATATATTTAAAAAGAAATAAATAAGCTTAGCATGGCGGGCCCCTGTAGCTCAGTAGGATAGAGCAGCGGTTTCCTAAACCGCGTGTCGGGCGTTCGAGTCGCCCCAGGGGTATTTGATATAATTAATTGATTAAAGGGGTGTAGCTCAGTTGGTAGAGCAGCGGTCTCCAAAACCGCAGGTCGTGGGTTCAAGTCCTGCCGCCCCTGCCATGCCGAGGTGGTGGAATAGGTAGACACGCCATCTTGAGGGGGTGGTGGGCCAAAAGCCCGTGGGAGTTCAAGTCTCCCCCTCGGCACCAGATGTTGACTTGCTTAGATAGGGCGAAGACGATAAAATCTAGTTTTGAATGCGGAAGTAGTTCAGCGGTAGAATACTTCCTTGCCAAGGAAGGGGTCGCGGGTTCGAATCCCGTCTTCCGCTCCATTATAAATTTATATTGTGGCGGTGTAGCCAAGAGGTTAAGGCAGGGGTCTGCAAAACCCCCATGCGGCGGTTCAAATCCGCCCGCCGCCTTTTTTACATTGCCGAGGTGGCGGAACTGGTAGACGCGGCGGACTTAAAATCCGCTTCCCGCAAGGGAGTGTGGGTTCGAGTCCCACCCCCGGCACTTTTCATTTATATTGACCTTGGATAAAATCTTACTTGTTGATAAGCCCAAAGGGTTTACTTCATCCCGGGTNGTAGAGCTTATAAGAAAGAANCTTGGGGTAAAGGTTGGTCATACAGGGACATTAGATCCATTAGCGACAGGATTGCTGATTATCCTTACAGGCAAGTATACCAAGCAAGCCTCTTCATTCCTTAGTCTGGATAAAGGTTACCAGGTCAAAGCTGTCCTGGGTATGGAGACCGACACTTTCGATTTAGGGGGAAAGATTGTGCGGCAAAGTGATAAAGGGGTGACGAAGGCGGAATTGGAAATGGTGGTAAAGGGATTTCATGATGATATCTGGCAAATTCCCCCTCCTTATTCCAGCAAAAAGATAGGAGGGCGAAAGGCTTATGAGCTGGCTAGAAAGGGAGTGGCTGTGAATATACCGCCCAAAAAGGTGAGCATCTATTCTCTAGAGCTTGGAAAATTTGAGTTTCCGTATTTCACACTTTCCTGTGATGTATCCTCGGGGTTTTATGTTCGAAGTCTGGTTCACGATATTGGAGCAAAACTGGGAACTGGTGCCACTGTGATAGAGGTTCGTCGCACTAGGGTGGGACCTTACCGTGTGGAGCAAGCTAAAAGCTTGGAGGAAATTCTCAGATAGCTTGACTTCAGCCCGTTTGGTTGTTATGATATATATGTCAGGTAAATTAAGAGCGAGGCTTACTTGACAAGGAGGGAAGGCATGAAGCAGAGACAGGTCTGGTTATGCCAATGGTTCTTTCCCAGTTAGCGCTCTTTACCAGCGTAGGGAAAGTTAGAAGTTAGAAGATTGGAATATGTTGGTAGAGAGCAATGGGAAGCCCTGAGCTCTTCGTTGAAATATAAGGCTCTGGAAGGATAGGGCAGCAACGTTCAGCTTGAAGCTGAAGGTGAAGAGTAAGGGTGAGTGTGAATTGAAAAAGGGAGCTCCTGTTTTCGGGAGTTCCCTTTTAGTTTAGTATCCTCAGTGTCAGCATATCGCTGGTTATCTGAATAAACGAAAGATAAAGTTCAACACAATAGTGAGCAAAACACTGATTACAAGGCAGGTNATTATGGGGAAGAAAAAACGGAAGTTTTCTCCCTGCACAAAGATATCGCCGGGAAGTTTTCCGAGAAAGGGGATGCGCTGCCAGAAAATCAACAGCAGCCCCAAAAAGACCAAGAAGGCCCCTGCCAGGATTATGAACTTACCAATTCCTTGAAGCCACACGACGTTAATTTTATTTTATACAAAATTAGGTGGCAAGTACGCATAAGGATATACTTCTTATAGTATCTGTTACCTGAAACGCAGATTTTGCAGGTGCTTCGTTGATAAATTATAATTTCAGCGGTGAACTTTCCTTTTGTCATGATTGAAAATGAGAAAGTACAATGAGTGTCTGGGGAAGCGCATATTGGAGCCGTTGTATCTTGAATTATATCGTTCTGGTGAGCTTGAGCGCAGAGTGGAAGTATTGGAAGCGCGACTGGCATCGTGTGATATTTGTCCCCGGGGATGTCATGTTAACCGTCTAAAGAATGAGTGGGGTTTCTGCCACTCAGGGTATTTACCTGTAGTTTCTGCAATCTGTGACTATCATGGAGAGGAGCCAGTAATTTCGGGCAGCAGAGGTACTGGTGCTATCTTCTTTGGTAATTGCAATATGAGGTGCGTCTATTGTCAAAACTATCAGATAAGCCAGAGTCCACAGCATGAGATTTCTAAAGAGATGGATTTCCATACGCTGGCTCAGCAGATGATATATCTTCAGGATGATCTGGGATGTCATAATATCAGTTTTATTTCGCCTTCCCATTTTGTGCCTCAATTAGTTCGAGCAATCTGGGAAGCGGTACCTATGGGACTCAGGGTGCCCATCATTTACAATACTAATGCCTATGATTCCCTTGAATCCCTCAAGATGCTAGATGGCATCGTGGATATTTATTTACCTGATTTGAGATATGCTTCTGATATCTGGGCAGCAAAGCTTTCCCATACTGTTGACTATGTGGTGCGAGCGCGTCAGGCTATCCTGGAGATGTATCGGCAGGTGGGAGATGAGCTGATATTGGATAGTTCTGGATTGGCACGGAGAGGATTGATTGTGCGTCACCTGGTTCTCCCCGATGGCTTGGCAAACAGTCGAGAATCTCTCACTTGGCTCGTTCACAAAATTTCTCCCAGAGTTACTGTGAGCATCATGTCTCAATATCATCCAAGTTACCTGGCTCGGGAGATGCCGGAATTGCAACGCAAGATATCTCTGTCAGAATATTCCTCTGTTCTTGGGATAGTTGATGAACTGGGGTTGGAAAACGGCTGGGTTCAGGAGATGGATGCTGCAGAAAGCTATTTACCACATTTTGAGAGTGAGGGGCATCCCCTTTTCTGTAGCGAATCAGATGAGCTGGCTCAAGGTAGGAGATAAGCTAAAATGTCTTGCAGTATTTTGCTGCGATTTTCCCTGGTTACCACCAGAATTCTAACTTCAGGGTGAGATTTGATTTGATCAGCAAAGGGATGGGGATTGAGCATTATGGTACCCAGAACTTTTTTATCGCTGTCTAAGGCTTGCACCACCATCTCCCTGAATTGCTGTGATAAGAGTTCCATCTTACCAATTTCATCAATAACAATTAAATTCTTTTCCTTCAGCGCTTGATGCAGAGCACAAACGCCAACTTTCTCGAGGCCATCTATATCAACTTTGTATTTGCTTACCTGATAGGTGCTCTGGATATCAACATGTGCCAGGATTGTCTCTTGACCGTTGAGGGTAACGATTTTAAATCCCTGCCTTATTCCGCCAGTTCGTATTTCCTCGGTATAAAAGCCGCCGCTTTTGGTCTTTGTCTGGCTTAGAGCTTCCTTAATGAGCGCCGTTTTGCCCGTGCCTGGCCTGCCAGTCAGGAGGAGCACCCTTTTCATCACTTTGTTGTCTGGCTCTTTCCCTTTTCCTTGAGCTTTCTCTGGCGCCGACGATGCTTTAAGGCAGCCATTCTCTTTTTCTTATTCATATTGACATTCCATTTTAACCATCTTAATACAGAGTATATCTTTCCCTTATGTTATTTGAAAGCCCGGCCAGCAACTCCAAGGCTAGGCTTGCTGCTTCAGGCGACATGTTTGCCAGTCCGCAAGAGGGGGTTATTAACCCTTGCTCCATAATTTGCCTGAAGCTAATGCCGTTCCTGGTGAAAGGAGCCATAGCCTCTCCAAGCCGGTCATGAAGGCTGGACAAGGATTCTTTGACTAAGGCTTCCTCATTATTGGGAACTATTCCCCAGGCAATGATACCCCCGCGGCTAAGAAAAGACTTTACTTCATTGGGATAGAGGCTGAGGGAAGTGGCCTGGGTATAAGCATCGAAGCTGAGAATGTCGATTGTGGTGCCTAGGAGCAGTGACCAATCGGTATTGCCACAGCAGTGTACACCCTTCAGGCCTTGTATTCCCTGGAACACTTCGTCTAGTAAGGCGGTTACTTTTTCGTAAGGTATGGAAACAAATGCTGAGCCTAAAGATACCATGTACGGTTCATCCACAAAAATGATGGTATCAGGTGTAAGTCGTCTTAGAGCATTTTCCTGCCAGGAAGCTTTCAATCTTAAGAATTTCGCTGCAATTTCAGCCAAAGTATCATCATAAAGGATAGCTACGCCATCTTGATTGGTAACTGTAAGCCCCCAGGTGACGGGACCTGTTATTTGCCCTTTAACTGTATTTAGTTTTTCATTTTGGGAAAGAAATGTGTGAAGCCCCGCAGCATATTCAGTGGAGACACTATATTTGTCGAAATTTTCTGCCTGGCAATCGAGATAAATTCGGTCCAGTTCGGTTTCGAAATTTTCCCCCGGCTCGATGTGGATGTTATCTCCCTCTATGATTATCCCTGGAAAGCCCTCGCTGAACTGAATATTCATGCTCTCCCTGGAAGAACGATTTGGTAATTGTGGCCAGGCGGGAACATCGGGAAGAAATTTCATTATCAAGGAGCAAGCCTCATCTGGATTCGTGTGGGGCATACTGCCAATAGTTGTTGGCAAACAACCAAAATTTAGCCTAGGTGACATTTTCTTTGTTCTTGAGATATTTTCCTATGATTGGGTCTAAATCTCTCTTTGCCTTATCAGATATATACTTTGGTGAGGTGGCGATAGCAGTTTTGAGAGCAGTAGCACAAATGCAATCTCGTTTTTGCGGTATCATTGGAATCGCCAGCTTCAGGATTTCTCTGGCAGCATTCACGCTTTTCTTCAAGTTAGTCAGGATCATTTCTGCGGTTACAGAAGCGTAATTTGCATGCCAGCAATCATAGTCGGTAACAAATCCAAGCATGGCATAGCATATCTCAGCTTCTCTGGCCAGTTTGGCCTCAGGCGAACCTGTCATTCCGATGACATCAGCACCCCAGGAGCGATAAAGATGTGATTCAGCTTTGGTTGAGAATTGTGGTCCTTCCATTGCCAGGTAAGTGCCTCCTTTATACGCCGTGGCTCCTGTTTTGATAGCTGCCTCAAATAAAACCTGGCTCAAAATGGGGCAGAATGGCTGTGCAAAAGAGATATGTCCCACCACACCATCAATGAAGAAAGTGCTCGGTCTACCTTTGGTGAGGTCAATAATTTGGTCCGGAAGAACGAAATCAAGCGGCTCTATCTCTTCCTTGAGGCTGCCTACGGCATTTATAGAGATGATTCTCTCTACTCCCAGGGATTTTAAGGCATAAATATTGGCCCTTACCGGTAGCTTGCTGGGGCTAATGCGATGCCCTTTACCATGCCTGGGTAGAAAGGCAACTCCTATTCCTTCAAGCTTGCCCGCAGTGATAACATCACTGGGTTCACCGAAAGGAGTAATTAGTTTCACCTCTTCCACATCACTCAATTCCTTCATCCTATAAAGCCCACTTCCCCCAATGATTCCAATTTTTACCTTCACCATTAAGTTTCCTCCATTCCAGTCTGGTAAGTGTCACCCTTGAGTCAGGTAACTTAAATTCAAATTATATCAAACATTACTGTAGTTTTGGGAGAATGCAATGTTTGGGCAAGTCCCTCAGACTTGGGAGATTCCTTCCCAGGTAGGCGATGGTGAGGTATAATTACGCAGCTTAATAAATAAGATTGGAGGGATTAGCTATGGAATACAAAAATATTTTATTTGGGGTAGAGGATAACATTGCTACAATTACACTGAATCGCCCTAAGGCACTGAATGCTCTCAATAGCGAGATGATATCAGAACTTGGTAATGCAATCAGCAAGTGTGAAGCAGATGAGAATATTAGAGTTGTCATTCTGACAGGGGCAGGTGATAGAGCATTTGCTGCCGGGGCTGATGTTACCGAGTTTCAGGGTAAAAGCCCCAAAGAGATAATCTCTTTTATAGAGCGAGGGCACAATGTTTTCAGACATCTAGAGCTTATGGGGAAAGCGACGATTGCAGCAATTAATGGTTATGCCTTGGGAGGTGGAGAAGAGCTTTCCATGTGCTGCGATGTCAGGTTTGCCTCGGATAAAGCAGCTTTCGGTCAGCCAGAGATTCTTTTGGGCTTTATTCCTGGTTGGGGAGGGACACAAAGACTAGCTCGTCTCGTTGGAACAGGGAGAGCGAAGGAAATGGTCATGAGTGGTGATAGAATTACCGCGCAGCGTGCTTTTGAGATGGGCTTAGTCAACCGGGTGTTTCCTGCTGAAGATCTTATGGTGGAGACAAAGAAATTTGCTGAAAAACTGGCTGAAATGCCTCTCTTTGCTATTAAGATGGCAAAGTATGCCATCAACTATGGCTATGATATGGCTCTAGATAACGCTAGAAACTTGGAAATTCAATGCTTTTCACAATGCTTCAGCACTGAGGATTCAAAAGAGGGTTTGGCTGCTTTTCTGGAGAAAAGGAAGCCAAAATTTACCGGAAAGTAGTTAGAAGCTGTTTTTGCCTTATCACAATAAGCTTGCTAAACTCACCCTCAAGAGCGGGAGTAACTCAGCGGTAGAGTTCCTGCCTTCCAAGCAGGGTGTCGCGGGTTCGAATCCCGTCTCCCGCTCCAAACGAACTGAAAGCGCGATTCTAGATACAAAATCGGTGAGAAAACCGCAAGACGTGTGGAATACCGCCACGCTATGCTCAGGCTAACCTTTCCCCCGATGAATTTGCTCATCTTGTAGGAAGTGCCGGTTTTAAAATAGGGAAGTTGAACTCATAGGAGATAGAAAAAAGGCGTTATATCTAAAGGGCAGAAAAGAATGAAAATGGAAACGCATGATAGCTTAAGGCTGTCAGGTAACAAAAGTCCATCGTGTTTAATTAAGTACCAAGAGTGAAAAGTTCTCGCTGGTGAGGCTTTATGAGCAAGAATGTGAGGCGCAACGGGACTTCACTACGCTAAACCCAACTTGAAAAAGGGTAGTCTCTAATGTAGACTGATAGTCTGAAAATCCTTCTTGTGCTAGAGTGGGCTCGTAGCTCAGTGGCAGAGCGGCCGGCTCATAACCGGTTGGTCGTAGGTTCGATCCCTACCGGGCCCATAGCTAAGTTGACATAATACTCCAAGAAAGATTTCACCGACCAGAGTTGGGCAGGGGATGGTATTTGTGGTGGGTTTCTTCAGCATATCTATCAGATGTGTGAACATACCGGGTAGTGGTATCCAGAGATTCGTGGCCTAGAAGAATCTGGATGGCTGCTGGATTAGCACCTTTTTCAGAAAGGTAAGTGGCGAAACCGTGTCTCAGGGAATGTGCGGAGGTGGGTACATTGATCTTCAATTTTTCTCGGTATCTCTTGATTCTTTCTTGGAGATAGTTGGTAGAAATTCTTCTTCCGGGTTTAGTTACATTTCTGCCAGCATAGGGGATAAATAGCATGGGGCAGTTATCCTGGCGAGTATTGAGGTATATTTCCAGATGTTGCTTGGCTCTGGGGGTCAAGTAAACGAAGCGCTGCTTTCTGCCTTTACCGGTGATGAAAATCCGGCCACTGCCATCAAGCTGGCTACGCTTGAGGTTACAAAGCTCAGAAATGCGCATGCCAGTGGCGAATAGAACCTCTAACATAACTCGATTTCTTAAAGCAGCTCTAGGATTTGATTCCAAGGTACTTGGAGCTTCAATCAATCTAACCAAATCATCAAGTTCAGCTACCTGAGGATGTTTACGACCCGTTTTGGTCAATTTGACTGCTTCCGGAGGTATTGGGCAGGGATAATCCATATCAATCAGATAACGTAGGTAAGAACGCGTAGCGGAAAGCATGCGGTTTATGGAACGGGAATCAAGTTGTTTTTCAATTTGATTGCTCAACTTAGCTGTTTTGCGATCGCGCGAAACCAGATATGCTTTATAGTAGGTGACAGTGCGCTTGCTGACTTCATCAAATNTGATGTTACTTTCGTCNAGGAAATGACTGAAAACATCTAAATCGCGTTCATAATTATATATTGTCTCAGGAGAATACTTATTGGCCTGTAAGTTTAAGAGAAAGTCATCAATGTATGGCAGCATTTCCTTTAACTTCTTTGATTGAGTGTAAGGAATATTATACTCAATCAAACCAAGTGTGTCAAGTTTAGCTTTTTCCCAGCTTTTTCTTCACTGAATTTACTTTGCCCTTCATGCTTTGCTTTTTGTCCCGGCGTTCATCAATTTTGATTGTGGTTATTACCCTCATAATCCCCTGACCCAAGACTGCTTCATGCATTTTCTTGGTCACTCTCAGAATATTATCCAGGTCACCTTCTACAACTGTTCCCATCGGTGTTAATTCATACTTGATATCTTTTTCCTGCTGCAGGATTTTGATTGCCGTCGCTACATATTTGCTAATTGATGCGGTTTTCGTACCTAAAGGTGCAATGCTTATGTCTGCTATGGCCATTTTCACCTCCGTCTATGAGAATTGTTTTTAGCCCTCCTTTTATTTACAGCTTACCAAACTGCCTGAAAAGGACATCTTGCGTTATAATACACTATTATAATATTAAACTTTATTAGGGAATAAGATGGCGAAGGTTATTGTTTCTACAGGTAGAGGTGGAAGTGGGAAAACCACTTTCATTGCCTTGGCTACTAAGTATCTCAGCTCTTCTAATTACCCATCGTTAGTTATTGATCTTGATGGTGACCAGAGCCTTGCTGATATGCTCGGAATTGATTTGGGAAACGAGAACGTGAAAACTATCCTGGACGTTCTTTTTGATCTACGGAAAGGCAAGGCTTATGAAGAGCTAAAGTCAATGCCCATGCCACAGAAGATAGAATATCTATTGCATAGCGATTGTGTTTATGAATCGGGGAAGTTTGACTTGATTACCCTGGGAGTAAAGTGGACAAGTGGCTGTTATTGCCTACCCAATGATTTGCTAAGAGGAATTATTCCCGGGATGGCTCAGAGCTATGGATATATGCTTGTTGATACTCCAGGCGGCTTGGAGCACCTGAACAGGAAAGTGATATCAGAAATAGATGATTTGTTTGTTGTACTTGACCCTTCTTTGAAAGCTATAAAGAATGTGCAAAGGACTCAAAAGCTTACTAGTGACATAGGGATTAAATGTAAAAACTTCTATNTGGTATCAAATTATAAGTTTGGCTCGGATTCAGAGGAACTTGTTGAGCATATAGATGGGGCCTCATACCTGGGTAAGATAGATTACGATGCTGATGTGGAGAATTATAACTTGCTGGGGAAATCATTGCTGGATTTGCCAGAAAACTCACCAGCTTATTTGTCTGTCGTTCAGATACTAACAAAAGCAGGTTACAAAACTAACTGAGCCGTAACAACTTTCCCTTGAGTGGGGCTGAAAATCCTGTGGCTTTTGAGGAAGCTATCAACATTGCGGCATATTTAAAACGGAATGAATAAGAAAGATTCTCCCTGTAAAGTAGAGTTCTTGCCTCTGCAAAAGAGTACTGTTGTTCCCTATGGTACCACAATTCTTGATGCTGCTGTTAAAGCTGGTGTAGAGATAGATGTTCCTTGTGGAGGTCAAGGACGCTGTGGCAAATGTCTTGTCAGGATTGAAAGGGGCGAAGTTAACCACGGTGATAGCCCCTATCTTAGCAACGAACAGATTCAGCAAGGTTGGGTCTTATCCTGTGTGGCCGAAGTAGCCAGTGCTCTTGTCATTTCTGTGCCCAGTAAACAAGAGCAAGCCAGGGTAGCTAGTGGAATTACCCCCGCTAAAGAAGCTGCTATGCTTCATCTGGATTGGGCTTTAACACCACCGATATCTCAGTTTTATGTAAAGTTACCCCCTCCTGATTTAACAGATAACACTGCTGACTTTGAGCGATTGAAAGCTGCGGTGGTAGCTGAATACCAAGTTGAAGACTTCGACATAAGCCTGGCTTTGTTGCGTAAACTGAGTCAAAATTTGCGCAAGGCAAACTGGCAGGTTACTCTCACTATAGATACTCGAGGGCAGGGAAGAAGAGCCTGCCTCATTGATATCCATCCGGGTCATAAAAGGCAGCCATCTCTTGGGGTTGCTGTAGATATTGGCACTACCAACGTCGCTGGCAGTTTGGTTGACCTTAATTCAGGACACATTATCAATCAAGTATCGTCTCTGAACAAACAGAGAGCTTATGGAGAAGATGTCATCTCCAGGATCATTTACAGTGAACATAAGGGAAGGGTAAAGCACCTCAACAAACTGATAATACAGACGATAAATGATTTGCTGGATAAATTGGTCCTCCCCTTTTCTTTAAGAGACGAGAATAGCCACCTTGCAACGACGGACATACAGTATATAGTGATGGCAGGTAATACTGCTATGATTCAGCTTTTGTTATCCCTTCCTCCAACTCACATCAGGCAAGAGCCCTATATTCCCACAACTACTCATTTTCCTCTGGTTAAGGCTGGAGAAATGGGGATTAAGATTAACCCTGAGGCTTCTATCTACTGTTTTCCAGCGATTGCTGCCTATGTTGGAGGCGATATTACTGCTGGAGTATTAAGTTCACACTTATTCCAGGCTGATAAGCTAACTCTCTTCTTGGATATTGGTACTAACGGTGAAATTGTCCTGGGCAATTCGGATTGGATGGTGGCTTGTGCCTGTAGTGCAGGGCCTGCTTTTGAAGGTGCTGGTGTCACTTGTGGCATGCCGGCAAACATGGGTGCTATTGAGGATGTAACTATAAATTCACATACTCTGGAACCCACTATTAAGGTGATCGGCGATAGCTCTCCCCTGGGAATTTGTGGTTCGGGCATGATATCTGCTTTGGCTGAGATGCTTAACACCGGGGTTATAGATAGGTCAGGTAATATCAAACGTGAAATATCATCTACTCCGCGCATTCGATCTGGGCAGCATGGCGCAGAATATGTCCTTTGTTGGGCTCGGGACTCAGCCTCTAACAAGGATGTTGTTCTCGACGAAGCAGATATTGATAATCTTATCCGTACCAAGGCGGCTATTTATGCCGGAATCGTGGTAATGCTTAAAAAAGTGGGCATCTCGGCAGCGGAAATCGAGCAAGTGCTTATTGGAGGCGCCTTCGGACAGCATATAAATGTGGAAAGAGCTATTCAAATAGGGCTTTTGCCTGATATTCCCTGGGGGAAATTCTATTTCCTAGGCAATACCTCTCTTGCTGGTGCCTATAATGTTCTTCTCTCTCGTCAAGCTCAACAGGAGGCAGAAAAAATAGCTCGAAAAATAACTTATCTGGAACTTGTTGCAGACAGTATGTTTATGAGTGAATTTACAGCGGCATCATTTTTACCTCACACAAATCCTGATTATTTCCCCTCTGCAAGGTCAAAGCCTCAAGTGTGATATCTCTTTCATTTTCCATGACTTTGAGCTAAGGACGGGAAAATTCTTTTATATGTATAGGGGGAAATCAAAGCGAACTGTTTGATTGGGAAGTAGGCCGTACAGGTCTCGAACCTGTGACACCCTGATTAAAAGTCAGGTGCTCTACCAACTGAGCTAACGGCCCATGATTGTATAAAAATAAATGAATATGTGTTTTCTACTTTGTTAAGATGTTGGAGAGATAACAAGCAAAAGCAGGATGAATATCACAAACAAAGCCACCATCTACTGTTTCGACAGAGAAGGTTACTCGGTTTGGTTTCCTAAGGGGGTCACCAAATTTACCCAATCCCATTGTATCCCAGGGCATGTTATGCCCCAGTATTTCAAGAAAACCTTTAACATCCCTTGGCTCCTCTAGCATCACTTCAAAAGGAACATTATGGGACAATCTTTCTAGTTGCTCTGGGTTTAGCTTTATCCTCATCGTTTCAATTATAGTTTTACCAAATAGCCATGTCAACCGATATGTAGCTAATATCTCTATGGCAAATCAATCATCAGTTGATTGTTGATATTGGGGATATCGATTCCTCATCTTTTCTTAGCTCGATAATACGATCGCGAATCATAGCAGCTTTTTCAAATTCGAGATTCTTAGCCGCTTTCTTCATATCAGATTCAAGCTCTTTGATAAGGTGAATGATTTCCTCTCTGGAAACCGGCATGACTGTGTAAGGAGCTTGAGTTTCGGCTATTGCTTGAATTCGCTCAGTGATATCTTTGATAGCTTTCTTTATTCCCTGAGGAGTGATACCATGCTCCCTATTATAGGCTTCCTGCGTTTTTCGGCGGCGGGAAGTTTCTTCTATCGCCTCTTGCATGGACTTGGTGATAGTATCGGCATACATTACGGCATGGGCATTCACATGTCTGGCAGCACGTCCCATTGTTTGAATTAAAGCTTCGCTTGATCTCAGATAGCCTTCTTTGTCGGCATCTAGTATGGCTATCAGGCTGACTTCGGGTAAGTCCAGCCCTTCACGAAGCAAATTGATGCCTACAACTACGTCGTAGACACCAAGACGAAGGTCACGAAGTATTTCTACTCGTTCCAGTGTCTCCACCTCTGAGTGGAGATAGTGAGTCTTTATCTCCATTTCCCTGAGATAATCGCTTAATTCCTCAGCCATTCTTTTAGTCAAAGTGGTCACTAAACAGCGTTCCCCTCTCTCAACGCGAGCTTTTATCTCATGAATGAGGTCATCAACTTGTCCTTTTGTTGGCTTTGTTTCTATAGTAGGCTCCAGTAGTCCCGTAGGTCTGACTAATTGCTCCACTATCTGCTCACTGTGTTCATACTCATATGGCTTTGGAGTAGCTGAGACATAGATGACCTGGTTGATGCGCTCCCGAAATTCTTCGAAGTTTAAGGGACGGTTGTCCAGAGCTGAGGGAAGGCGAAAACCATAATCAATCAAGATTTGTTTTCGAGCAATATCACCGTGATACATACCTCTTATCTGCGGCAGGGTCATATGCGATTCATCAATGAACAGCAGATAATCTTGGGGGAAATAATTGAGCAAAGTCCAGGGTGTGCTCCCTGGGGCGCGTCGTTGCAGGTGACGCGAGTAATTTTCTACTCCGGTGCAATAATCCACTTCTTGGAGCATTTCAATATCATAGTTGGTTCGCGCTTCAAGCCTTTGAGCTTCTAGAAACTTATCCTGAGCCCTCAGTTCTTGAAGCCTTTCCCCCAACTCTTTTTTTATATCTTCAATCGCTGCTATGAGCTTATCGTAAGATGTGACGAAGTGCTTGGCGGGATAAATATCAACTTGGTCAAACTGGGAAAGCAATTCTCCTGTAAGAGGATCGATCTCTGTAATGCGGTCAATTTCATCTCCCCAGAATTCAATTCTGAGCACTAGCTCTTCATAGGCTGGCTGAATTTCTAGAGTGTCGCCACGAATACGGAACTTCCCTCGGGTGAGCTCGAAATCGTTTCTCTCATATTGCATATCTACAAGGCGGCGAACTAAGCTATCCCGTCTAAATTTGCTGTTCTGTTTCACTGTAACAGCAAAACTGTGGTACTCTTCAGGTGCTCCCAAACTATAGATGCAGGAAACTGAGGCTACTATGATTACATCCCTGCGCTCAAAGAGAGTTCTAGTGGCGGCATGACGGAGCTTGTCAATCTCCTCGTTTATTTCCGTTTCCTTCTCAATATAAGTATCAGTGCTGGGAATATAAGCTTCTGGTTGGTAGTAATCATAGTAACTAACGAAGTACTCCACCGCATTTTGGGGAAAGAATTCCTTGAACTCTGTAGCTAACTGAGCAGCTAGAGTCTTGTTATGGCAGATGACCAGTGTGGGTCTTTGCTCCTTCTCAATGATGTTGGCCATGGTGAAGGTTTTGCCACTGCCAGTGACACCCACCAGTGTCTGCTCTTGATAGCCCTTCTTTAATCCATTGACTAACTTGTCTACTGCTTGAGGCTGATCACCTGTGAGATGGAAATCAGAGACTATTGTGAATTGAGACATTGGAGCTCCCCACTCACAGTAAAAAGCAGTCCCAGGCCCTTTTTCATCTCCCCGCCAATTGCTGTAGAGACATCTTAACCTTTTCCTCCAGGCTTAGCTCTCCAGAACCCGGGAGGCTGGAGATTGCTTGTGTAGCCTCCCTCAGAGAATAGCCCAGGCTGGTTAGAGCGGCGACTACATCGCTGTCCTCTTGAGCTAGAGGCAAGCCTGACCCTTCCCAGCCACGTTTTAACTTATCCTTCAATTCCATAGCAATGCGGTTGGCCATCTTTTTGCCTACGCCGGGCACCTGTTCTATAAGGTCAATATTGCCGCTGATAATAGCCATAGCCAGTTGCTCGGCACTGAGGTGTGAAAGTAATGACAAGGCTACTTTGGGTCCAATTCCTGAGACCGAAATAAGATTCTGAAATAAAGTTAGTTCTTCATTTGAGGTAAAGCCATATAGAGAGATGTTATCCTCTTTTACATGTAGGAAGGTATAAAGGAAAACTTTATCATTAATAGCTGTCAGTTGGCTTAAACTCGAGCTGGGGATATGTACCTCAAAACCAATACCTCCTACATTGATAATGACATAATCAACTCCTTTCAATTGGAGTATTCCTTCTAAGGTAGCAATCATATTAGACTCTATCACTTAACCATTGCTGAAAGCGATGTTCCTGGATATGACAGATAGCTATAGCTAGAGCATCGGCAATATCACTGGGCTGCGGAAGCTGAGGAAGTTTAAGCTGCATCTTTACCATTTCCTGCATTTGATGTTTATCGCTTCTTCCATAACCGGTTACTTGCTGCTTTACCTTGGCTGGTGAATAGTAATAAATGGGTAATGCTTGGCTCGCTGCCGCCAAAATAGCTATAGCTTGTGCCCTGCCGATAGCGAATGCCGAGCGTACATTTGAACCAATAAAAGGTTCTTCAATAGCCACTTCATCCGGTCTATGCTTGAGAATAAGCTCACTTAATTCATGATATAAAGAGTAGAGTCGTTCTTCTATAGGAGTCCCTGGGGAGAAAATCAATACCCCGCAATCTACCATCTGCATTTCCTCTTTGCTGTCCACTATGCCATAGCCTACTTTGGTAGTCCCGGGATCAATGCCAAGAATGCGCATACTACGTCTGACTGCGCAGCTTCTCCAAAGCGGTTTCAGAAAAGTCTATATTGGAAAATACGTGTTGTACATCATCCATCTCTTCAAGTCGGTCGATAAAATTCAAGGTCTGTATTGCCTTCTCGTCATCCAGAAATACTGTAGTCTTGGGGACTAAACTGAGTTCTGCAGAAATAACACATCTGTTTATGCTGATAGCTTGTCTTACTCTCTCTAAGTCTGCTGGGGTAGTATATATTTCGATGTAATCTTTTTCTATCTTGACATCTTCAGCACCAGCATCAATAGCTTGTAATGCTGTCTCTTCGGCATCTGAGCCATCACTTTCTACACTGAGAACACCTCTGTTTTCGAATATCCAGGAGACGCAGCCATCTTCGCCTAAGTTACCCCCATAGCGTGTGAAAACATGGCGTATATCCTGAATAGTGCGGTTACGATTGTCACTCAACGCCTGCACTAGAATCGCTACTCCGTTGGGACCGTAGCCCTCCAGAGTTATTTCAGCCAGTTCCGATGCTGCGGATCCACCACTACCACGCTTTATAGCTCTTTCTATATTTTCTGAAGGCATATTGTTGTCGTGGGCTTTCTGAATTGCCAGCTTTAACCGAAAATTGTTCTCCGGGTCAGTCCCGCCTTCTCTCACTGCCACGATAATTTCTCGAGCAAGCTTGGTGAACAACTGCCCACGACGTGCATCGGTAACTCCTTTTTGGCGCTTAATTTGTGACCACTTGGAATGTCCTGACATGTCCCCTTCATATTTATTTTAACAAGGGAAACTTTCTCAGGCAAGTCGAGGCTACCCATCAAATATGGAAGGCTCGTGAAATTTGAGAGGAGAAAGGAAATCAAATTTACAACTGATATTAGGAATCAGTTGATGGCTCTTTCAAAGCAACTTCGAGTGCCTCATCAATAGTCTTGATGAATATGAATTGTAGCTCTTCTTTGACTTCTGGGGGAATCTCCTCCAGGTCCTTTTCATTTTCTTGAGGCAGGAGTATTTTCTTGAGTCCAGCACGATGAGCTGCCAGTACTTTATCCCTGATGCCACCGACAGGGAGCACTTTACCTCTTAATGTGATCTCGCCTGTCATGCCAATATCCTTACCCACTGGATGTTTACTGAGAGCGGAAACCAGAGCCACAGCCATGGTAATACCAGCGGAAGGGCCATCTTTAGGAATAGCACCGGCGGGAACGTGAATGTGGACGTCTGTTTTTTCGTAGAAATCCTTTGGTATGGCAGCAGTGTATTTGGCATGTACTTTCTCTTGTTGTCGAACTAATAGTGAGCGAGCGTAGGTGAGAGCCGCCCGCGCCGATTCCTGCATAACATCACCGAGCTTACCAGTAAGAATAAGGTTGCCCTTCCCGGGGACTAGAATGGCTTCAACGAAGATAATATCGCCTCCGGTTGGTGTCCAGGCTAATCCTGTAGTTACGCCAATCTCATCGGCTTTTTCTGCTGATTCGTAGTGGAATTTTTCTGAACCGAGATAATCATGAAGTTTATCTGGCATTACCATGATCGTTTCTTTGCTTCCTTCAGCTATACGGCGTGCTGTTTTGCGACAGATAGTTCCAATTTCCCGCTCTAAATTCCTGACGCCTGCTTCCCTGGTGTAGTTTCTTATAATGCCGAACACAGCCCCATCGCTAATATCAAGTTGCTCTGAGGTTAACCCATTTTCTTTCAATTGCTTGGGGATGAGAAATTTCTTGGATATGTGTAGCTTCTCATGCTCAGTATATCCTGGCAATTCAATTATCTCCATCCTGTCTCTCAAGGCTGGAGGTATAGGGTCAATGATGTTAGCTGTGGTGATGAATATCACCTTAGAGAGATCAAAGGGAACATCAAGGTAATGGTCAACAAAAGAGAAATTCTGCTCGGGATCAAGGACTTCGAGAAGAGCAGCGGTGGGGTCTCCTCTGAAATCCATGCCCATTTTATCGACCTCATCGAGCATAAATAGAGGGTTGTTGGAGCCTGCACGGCGCAGGCCCTGGATAATTCTGCCAGGTAAAGCACCCACATAGGTACGTCGGTGCCCCCTGATGTCAGCTTCATCTCGAATGCCGCCCAAAGATATGCGAACAAACTTTCTTCCTAAAGCACGGGCGATAGATTGCCCCACAGATGTTTTGCCTGTGCCTGGAGGGCCGACAAAACATAAAATAGGTCCTTTCGTGTCTGGCTTGAGTTTTCGTACTGCCAGGTAATCCAGAATCCTCTCTTTCACCTTGTCCAGATTGTAATGATCCTCATCGAGGATATGGGATGCCTGAGTGATTTCCAAGTTGTCTTCAGTACTTTTTGCCCAGGGGAGGTTGATGAACCAGTCAAGGTAGGTACGTGATACAGTGTATTCGGCAGATCCAGGTGGCATCTTGGCTAAACGATCGAGCTCCCTCTCCGCTTCTTTACTCGCTTCGGAAGGTAGCTTCGCCTCAGCTATTTTCTCCTTTAACTCATTTATTTCTACCGTTCTCTCATCTGTTTCACCTAACTCTTTTTGTATGGCCTTCAGTTGTTCCCGGAGGAAAAACTCCCGTTGGGCTTTAGTCATATCCTCTTTAGTCTGGGCTTGGATTTTGCTGCCCAGTTCCAGTATCTCTAATTCGTGATTGACAAACGCGGTAAGCTTCTTCATTCGCTCGGTGACATCAATAGCCTCTAGGATCTCCTGACTTTCCTCGAACTTGAGATTTATATGGGCAGCAATGAAATCAGCCAGGCTTCCAGGATCAGGTATGTTTAATACGGCAACACTGAGCTCGCTGGGAAGATTGGGTGCTAGTTCAACTACTTTTTGGAATAATCCCATTAAATTTCTGGTAAGAGCTTCCAGTTCGGTAGTTTGCTCCACTTTGTCCTCAATTACCTCGGTCTTGGCTTTTAAGTAAGGCTCAGTCTGAGTAATTTTTTTCAACTTGATGCGTGAAAGCCCTTGCAAGTAGACGTGAATCGAGTTATCTGGTAACTTAAGCATGCGGGCAATGAGTGCAGCAGTGCCTATTAAGTGAAGGTCAGTAACCTCTTGAGCCTCTGGCCGTGGAGCAAAAAAACCAATTAGCTTATCCCCAGCAGCAGTTTCATCTATGAGTTTGATTATGTGCTCTTCCGCTATGCCTAAAGGGACAATAAGAGAGGGATAAATCACTACTTCTCGCTGGGGGAGTATGGGCAATTCTTCAGGAATGTGGAATTTCTCTGCTGTTTTTCCCTCTTTCTTTTTAGTAGTTAACATTGTATCCTTTTTGTTGCCTGCTATTACGCTTGTTTATGAACCTTTTGTTCTTTTGTTTGGACATGGTAATTTCCAAGAAGCCACCTTCATAAAAAGCCTCAACTTGTTCTATATCCACATTCACTGGTAAGGCAATACCACGCTCGAAGGGTCCCCATAAAATTTCCATCTGAGAGTAAGTTCGCTTGATACCTTGTTTGATATCGCGCCGCTCACCTCTAATAGTGAGCATGTTATTCTCCACGAATACCTCGACCTCATCTTCTTTGATGCCAGCCAACTCAACTAGAACCACTACCTCGTTCTCTGTTTCATACACATCTATGGATGGTTGCCAAGTTCGAGGAGAAAAACGCACCGCAGGTGGCTTACGGCTAACCACTTCCTCCATCAGCCATTCCATTTCCCTTTGTATGTTAATAACCCACCTTTGCGAATCTCGCTTTTGCTCAAGAGAAAAACCAGCAGTATTTTTTTGAGATGGCTTGCTCGCAAATTCACCTGAATTTCCCTCCCCAGATTTATGTAATCTGCTCATCACTTATCTCCTTTAGCGGAAGTAAATCTCCCTTACCATAAGTATATCAAGTTGCACCTTTCTGCCTTAAACATAGTGATGACTAATTAGCTCATCCCAAAATTTCTGAAATGTCTTGTTGTATCGTGGTGACGCCATTGTGCATCAGTCAAAAGTAGCAAGGGAAGCTACTTGATCATCTTTATCTAGCGCCATCAAATGCACTCCGCTACCATTCCTACCTTGAACTGAAATCTGTTTTATAGGAGTGCCCAGAACGTTACCTTTCGCAGAAAGTATTATCAAAAAACTTTGCTGGGAAACAACTTTAAATGTGGCTACACCACCTGTTTTTTGACTAACCCTGCACGCTCGTACGCCCTTACCGCCTCGATTATGAGTAGGATAATTCTTTACTGGCGTTAGCTTGCCAAAACCTCTATGAGTTATCGTGAGTACATAGGTAGGAGCGTAGCTATCTTTACCCTGGCTCTCTTCCTTCAAGGAAGAAGAGACTTGCTTTGTTACCTCATCATTCATTGTGTTGGCGATAACATCTACACCCACAACGCAATCATCACTGAGGCGAATACCGCGAACACCTCCACTGTTTCGGGATGCATTCCTCAAATTTTTAACCTTGAATCTAAGGCTCTGTCCTTTTTGAGTTACTAAGATAGCCTCATCATCGTTAGTAACTATCCTGGCTGACACCACCAGATCATCATTTCTAAGTGCCATGGCCATAATTCCGTTTTTTCTGACTGAAGTGAATTTAGCTAGTGGAGTTTTCTTTACTGCCCCATTCTTGGTAGCGATTAGTAAAAACAGGCTATTCGGGTTGATAGGTTGAACAGAAATTTTCTCACCGTTGTCTATTTTCATAGCTCTCTCTTCTCCTGGAAGAGAGACTAATGCTGTTATTTTATCTTTTAAGTCAATAGGCAATAAATTAACCAAAGCCAAGCCTTTCCCCCCTCGAGAGGACTCTGCGAAAAGTTTATAGCATTTAAGGGAGTAAACTTTACCTTTGTCGGTGAAAAACAATATATCATCGTGAGTATCAGCTATCAGTGTGTGGCTCGCTGTATCAGATTTGAGCCTCGTCATTCCCATAACACCTTTGCCGCCACGGTGTTGTAGTCGATAAGCGTTAACAGAAATTCTCTTGATAAATCCTTGAGTAGTCAAAGTAATGAACATTTTTTCGTGTGGAATAAGGTCCTCTTGCCTGAACTCTGAAGCTTTCTCTTCACTTATCAGTGTATGGCGGGGGTCACTGTACTTAGATTTGATCTCTTTAACATCCTGCACAATGAGCTGTAGTATCTTACTGGGGCTAGCTAGTAAATCTTCCAAATAGGAGATGTTCTTTATGATATTGGTATATTCTTCGATTATCTTCTCTCGTTCCAAATGAGTTAAACGGCGAAGAGGTATATCAAGTATAGCTTGAGCTTGAACTGGAGTGAAATGAAAGGTGTGTATTAAATTATTGCGGGCGGCATCAGCATTTTCAGAGTGTCGAATAATCTTAATCACCTCTTCCATGTTGTCCAGAGCAATCTTGAAACCCTCAAGGATATGGGCTCTATCTTTTGCCTTGCCCAGTTCAAATCGAGACCTTCGCTGAATAACTTCAGAGCGGAAATCAATGTAGCAACTTAAGGCTTCCTTGAGACCGAGCAACTTGGGTTGGCCATTCACTAAAGCAACCATGTTGATGAAAAAGGCAGACTGCATTGGAGTATTCTTATAGAGATTGTTGAATACCTGTTTGGGATCTGTCTCTCTTTTAAGATCAATAACAATACGCATGCCTTCTCTATCTGATTCATCGCGCACTTCTGCTATCCCAGTAATTTTTCTTTCTTTGGCTAGATTGGCTATCCTTTCTACCAGTGATGCCTTATTGACTTGGTAAGGAAGTTCAGTGATAACTATTTGTTGTCGGTTACCCTTTAAAATTACCTCGCTGGCTTTAGCCTGAATTATAATTTTGCCTTGCCCTGTAGCATAAGCCGTTTCTATACCCTCTCGTCCTAAAATTTTCCCGCCAGTGGGAAAATCTGGGCCTTTGACAAATTCCATCAATTCCTCTGTGGTAGCTTGAGGATTATCGATTAGATAAATAATGGCATCGCATATTTCTCCCAGATTGTGCGGTGGGATATTAGTTGCCATACCTACGGCTATACCAGCGGAGCCATTGATTAACAGGTTAGGTACTCTTGCTGGTAAAACTGAAGGTTCCTTGAGTGAATCATCAAAATTGGGGACAAAAGCAACCGTGTTCTTATCAATATCAACTAGCATTTCCTTGGTGATTTCGGCAAGGCGGGCTTCGGTATATCTCATTGCTGCCGGAGGGTCATTATCAATACTGCCGAAATTGCCCTGTCCCTCAACCAGAATATATCTGAGGGAAAAGTCTTGAGCCATGCGCACCATAGCTTCGTATACGGGTGCATCTCCGTGAGGATGATATTTACCAAGAACTTCACCAACTATACGAGCACTTTTCTTGTAAGGATTATTGTGATGTAGCCCTAATTCATTCATGGCGTACAGAACGCGCCTCTGCACAGGTTTTAGACCATCGCGTGCATCAGGTAATGCTCGGGATATAATAACGCTCATGGCATAATCGAGATAAGAGATTTTCATCTCCTCTTCGATATTAATAGGCTTTGTTACTCCAACTTCCATCATTAGATTTTCCTTTCATCGCTGGTTTCAGCACTTTCGTCAAGCATGGTGAAACCTTCTAGTTCAGATTCCTCTTCATCTTTAGCATATTCAGCTTCTTTAGAGCTCTCGAATTCCTCTATTTCGCCTTCTATGGCTTCAATGCCGCGTTTGATAACGCTCTCTTTGGCATACGAGCGAAGGCCAGTAATATCTTTGATGGGGAAAGAAAGATATCCTATCTGGCTTGGATGCTGATATATTTCTTTGATAATTAACTGCACTCCACGTGCTTCCACATTCAAAACAGCTGCATTGTATCTATTGCCGCCATTTATCAATTTAACCAGTCGTATGGCATGTTTGGTTTCCACTTCTCCTAGATGTTCTCCCTCTTCATTTTCCACAAGCAAATGCTGTCTTGCTACTTTTAACTGGACTTGATCGCCAGTGACCAACTTAGCCAGCACGTCACTTGGAGCAAGGTTGCAAAGTTTCACTACTCCGGCTTTGCCTACCTCAGCTGCAAATAACTCGGGGGCAATCCCCCGCGTCTTGCTAAATTGAGTATCAGTTTTTCTCGGGGCCTGAGGTAAGCCGATCAGGCGCTCCAGATTCTTTTTAGCAATGACGTTGGCGGGAGCAAATTCCAAAGTTTTTAAATAAGCTTCTCTAGCAGCAGCAAAATCTCCTAGCTGTGCTAAGGTCCTGCCAAGACGATTGTAAGCTTCAGCATCTGTGGGAAATCTTTCGATTATATCTCTATTTACTATTTCAGCCTCTTCCCACCGGCCCTGAATTGCCAATTCTATAGCGCTCTGGCACAACTGCCGATGTAGTCTAGCCCCATTTTCTTCCTTGTGATAAGGGAACATGCTTATTACCTGCCATCAATTATGACAAATTCTTTCTCCAAGATGTCAAAAGCGGAGACCATTTCATCATTTTTTAGGGAAAGCTAAAAAAAGTCAAGTGGCATCAAGTTCAAAAGTTTTATGTAATATTTGAATGGCATCCCTGACTTTATCTTCAGATATGATACAGGTTATACGTATCTCAGAAGTTGTGATCAACTGAATGTTGATGCCTTGTTCGTAAAGGGCACGGAACATTCTGGCAGCATAACCTGGTGTGTTTTCCATCCCCGTGCCCACGATACTGACTTTGGCTAAACTAGAATCAGTGGCACACCGCTTAGCCCCGATATCCATAGAAATGGGTTCTATAATAGACATGGCTTTGGTCAACTCACTTCGAGCTATAGTGAAGGTAAGGTCAGTAATACCCTCAATGCTGGCATTCTGAACGATGGTATCCACGCTTATATCTGCCCTGGCCAGGGGTTCAAAAATGCTCATAGCGATGCCAGGGTGGTCAGGGACACCAATAATGGTGACCTTAGCTACATTGGTATCATGGGCAATCCCCCTTACCTTATTTCTTATTTCCATGGAGACCTCCTTACAGATAATTGTTCCTGGCTTATCAACGAAACTTGAAGCCACTGTGATGGGTATATTGTATAACTCACCTAATTCAACAGCTCTGGGATGTAGCACCTTGGCTCCGTAACTGGCGAGCTCCAGCATTTCCTCGTAGCCAATTTTCTTTAATTTAACTGCTTGGGGTACAAAGCGGGGGTCGGCAGTGTAAACGCCTTCAACATCAGTGTAAATTTGGCACATTTCAGCATGGAGAGATGCAGCTAAGGCAACTGCTGTAGTGTCAGAGCCACCCCTCCCCAGAGTTGTGATATCCCTGTCTTGAGTCACACCTTGAAATCCAGCTACAATAACAACCTGGCCCTTCTTCAGCTCATCAGCGATTCGTTTGGGATCAACACGAAGGATATGAGCTTTACTGAAACTAGAATCGGTTTGGATACCTGCCTGAGCACCACTGAGGCTAATCGCCTTGTGGCCCAAATCCTCCAAGGCCATAGCCAAGAGGGTGCTGGAAACTAGCTCTCCTGTAGAAAGTAGAACATCAAGTTCTCTATCTTTGGGCTGTGCACTAATTTGATAAGCTAGTTCAAGCAACTTATTGGTGGTATCACCCATTGCTGAAATGACAACTACTACCTGGTTTCCTTCACTTCTCGCTTTAACTATGCGCCGAGCTACATTTTTAATCTTGTCGCCATCAGCAACAGAGCTGCCGCCATACTTTTGTACCATTAAAGGCATCTAATCTCCTCCAGTAATCAATATGTGCATAATATTATATCCTTCTTCTATGGCAAAGCCCGTATTCTTCGCTTCAGCCTCGGTAAATCTCTTCGCCCCATTAGCTGTAAATCCTGACCCCCAGAGCAGGAATGGGACTGGCTCTCGAACATGAGTTTGAATCTCAATTGGTGTAGCATGATCAGGCATAATTAACACCCGAAGTGGCTCTTCATTCCAAGCTTGGAGCCGGCTCACAATTTCTTTATCCACTTCCTCAATTGCCTTTACTTTGTCAGCAATAGAGCCCGCATGGGCAGCTTCGTCGGGTGCCTCTACGTGGATGGTCACCAAATTATGCTTCTTGAGTGATAGTAATGCTCCATTTGCTTGAGCAGCGTAATTGTTGTCCAGGTTATCGCTAACTCCGGGGATATTCAGTATCTCTGTACCTGTCATTTTAGCTAAGCCCCGCAGAAGATCAACTCCGGATGTCAAGGCGGCGTCGAGCCCGTAAGCTTCCTTGAAGAATGGCATATCAGGTATCTTACCACTGCCCCAAAAAAGCCAGACCATAGTGGCTGGAATATCGCCACGGGATTTTCGTGCCATATTCACAAGGTGAGTGCGAAGCACAACTTCTGAGCGTGTCATGAGGTTTCTCAATAACTCGCTCCCTGAACCATGAGGAAGGAAATCATCAATAGGTTTACCTGGAATATCGTGTGGAGGGGTACAGGTGGCCGCAAGTGTGTCTTCTCCATCCTTTATTGTACATATATGCCGGTAGCTTATTCCAGGATAAAAATGCACTTTATCATTGCCAAGTGTTTGGTTCAAACTGGTGATAAGAGTTCGCGCTTCTTCTGTGTTGATGTGGCCACAACTGTAACTCCGCATTTTCCCATCTTGAACTGACACCAGATTACAACGGAAAACTACTTCGCCTTTCTCAAGGAGAATATTCATGGCTCTGGCTTCGATAGCACTTCTGCCTCGATAATAGACTTCGGGGTTATAGCCTAGCACCGACATACAGGCACAGGCGCTGCTGGGTTCCATTCCTGGAGGTATAGTTTGAGTTAGCCCAACTGCGCCTTCCTGTGCCATCTCGTCCAAATTTGGAGTATGTGCTAACTCCAGGGAGGTTTTGCCTTCATGCTGAGGTAAAGGCCAACCTGAGGCACCATCTATTATGAGAATACAATATTTCATGGCATCCTTGTTCTGGTGACCAAAGCATCATATAATAACATAGATAGCGGGGCGTGGCGCAGTATGGTAGCGCGCAGCGTTCGGGACGCTGAGGTCGGAGGTTCAAGTCCTCTCGCCCCGATTCTCAGATTGTACATGAAGCTAAGTCGAATGCTGAACTGTATTTTTGAGCCTTCGGGGTATTGACAGCTTAAACCCCCCTGTACTATTATTCAAAGCACAGTTTGAGGTATCCCAATGAAGAACTGAGGAGGATTGCGGTAGAGAATGAGGTTAGCGAAGGCTAAACTATCAGTGGTATCCCATGCGTTTATACATGGGGGGTCTAAGAAAGCTAAGAGAGGTGGCTTGCTGAAAGTCGGCTCTTATGTCTCACAGCAGGGTCTCTTTTATCTTATTGATGAGCATTTGGTTGTGATTATCCTCAATTATTTTATTGGGCGCCGGTGCGCCGGCGCCCAAATGTGAAAACCGGAAATAACCAGACTCAAATAAAGTAAAAGAAGGGGAAATGGATAAAAGAACAAAATTTACTCTTGATGAAGAAGAAATCCCTACTCATTGGTACAATATCCAGACAGATTTTCCAGAGCCAATGTCACCGGCTTTGCATCCAGCTACAGGAAAGCCAGTAGGCCCTGCTGACCTGGCGCCTCTATTTCCTATGGAGTTAATCAAGCAGGAGGCCAATACTACTGACCGCTGGATTGAAATCCCTGAAGAGATACGGGATATCTACAGGCTGTGGAGGCCCACGACGCTATTTCGGGCGCATAGATTGGAGAAGGCGCTGGATACACCAGCCAAGATTTTCTACAAATATGAAGGAACAAGCCCGCCTGGCAGCCACAAGCCCAATACAGCAATAGCTCAGGCCTGGTACAATAAACAGGAAGGAGTCAAGCGCATTAGTACTGAGACTGGAGCTGGGCAGTGGGGGAGTGCTCTCTCCTTCGGCTGTGGCATGCTTGGCATTGAAGCCCAGGTATATATGGTGGCTATTAGCTATCATCAGAAACCTTATCGCCGCATCATGATGCAGACCTGGGGTGGCCGCTGTGTACCCAGTCCCAGCACTGAGACCAAGACAGGACGAGACATGCTGGCAAAATGGCCTGACTGCCCTGGCAGCCTGGGCCTAGCTATCAGTGAGGCAGTAGAAGATTGTGTCTCTCGTGATGATAGTCACTATGCTCTAGGCAGTGTGTTGAACCATGTTATGCTGCACCAAACGGTAAACGGGTTAGAGGCCAAGAAGCTGATGGAGAAGGCGGATGCCTATCCTGACATCATCGTTGGCTGCATTGGTGGCGGCTCGAATTACGCCGGGCTGTATTTTCCCTTCGTTAAGGATAAACTTGATGGGATAAAGCCGAATCTACGTGTCATCAATGTAGAGCCTGCAAGTTGTCCTACCATGACCAAGGGACCCTATACCTATGATTTTGGCGATAATGTTGGGTATACGCCCCTCCTCAAGATGTATACCCTAGGGCATGGTTTTATTCCTCCGCCAATCCATGCTGGAGGACTTCGCTACCATGGCATGGCACCTGAGATATCCCACCTGCAGAAACTGGGTTTCGTTGAGTCTCAAGCCGAGCATCAGCTTGCTACCTTCGCTGCAGGAGTACAATTTGCCCGCACTGAGGGCATTATCAGCGCTCCAGAGCCAAACCATGCTATCAAGGTAGTTATTGATGAAGCTCTTAAGTGCAAAGAGGAAGGCGTATCGAGGACTATCCTGTTAGCACACAGCGGCCATGGACATGTTGATATGGCTGCTTATGATGCCTACTTCGCAGGTAAGCTTGAAGATTATGCTTTTTCTGACGAGGAACTGAAAAAGTCTCTGGAGGCACTGCCGGTAGTACCTTCCTAGGGAAGTATGATAGCGCCACAGCGGCTATATGCTGTGGCGCTATCCTCAGAATTATTCTCCGCACAAATATCTACACGTTGTTGCTCTCTTTATATTTTAACAGGAATTCCCTTTTCCTTAAGATATCTTTTTGCTTGTGGTATGGATATTTCCCCGAAATGGAAAATGGAAGCGGCTAAAACTGCTGCAGCTTTCCCAATAGCTACAGCTTCATACAGGTGCTCCAGTTTGCCAGCCCCTCCAGAAGCGGTAACTGGAATGCTGACAACTTCAGCCACAGCCCGGGTCATTTCTAAATCATAGCCTTCTTCAGTGCCATCGGCATCCTTGCTGGTGAGCAAAATCTCTCCCGCTCCCAGTTGCTCCGCTCTTTTTGCCCACTGAACGGCATCTATTCCTGTGGCCTCACTGCCACTTCTGACCACTACCTCTAGCCGGGGAAGACCACTTTCAGGTGGATTCTTTCTGCCATCGATAGCTACCACGATTCTCTTCCTGCCGAATTTTTTTGAGGCTTCTTTTACAAGTTCAGGATGTTCCACGGCAGCGGTATTGATGGAGATTTTATCTACACCAAGTTCAAATAAAGCCTTCATATCCTCAATGTTTCTGATTCCACCCCCTACGGCAAAAGGGATGGTGACCTTTTCTGCCACTTTCTTGACCCATTCCAGTCTTGTCCCTCTATTCTCCACAGTAGCAGCGATATCAAGGAAAACCAGCTCATCAGCACCTTCACGACAGTAGGCTTCTGCTGCCTCCACAGGGTCTCGAGCATCCCTTAAATTTACAAAGTTTATCCCTTTGACCACACGCCCGTCCTTCACATCCATACAAGGTAAGATTCTTACTGTTTCCATTTTAAAGCTCCCAGAATTTAATCAAATCCCCATATTCCATGACGGTATTCATAGCGTGGTTATCCACTTCTATCCCAGCCTCGACAGCAGCTGCTACAGGATTAAGCCCACCCATGAGTATCATTCCTATTTTGTTCATTTCTACAGAAATCTCACATACTGGTTTGTTCACCTCCCCCATCATAATTAGCCCATTCAGATTGGCTTTTTTCAAACCAGCAATAACTTCCTCTGCCCGAGGTTGGCACAACGCAGGCATCTCTCGGAAGTTCGCCAGTATTCTGCCATTACCTCCTCCAGCTGCCTGTCCCACGCAGGTCATTTTGCTGGTAATGAATATCTCTGAGGGGTCTAAAGATGAGCCTGAATATTGTATGAACTCCACAAATCGCAGAGGTTTGTGGTCTTTAATTTGGAGTATACCGCCAAATTTGGAGTCCAGAGGAATACCAGCCTTGAGTAAAGCGCCATTGATTATGATGCTACAAACAGTAGCCAAACCTATTTTACCTTCTGGTACAAGTATTTTGCCCAGTCGTTCACCTTGATGAGCCACAGCTACAAGGTCACTGACGCAGACTCCAGCCTGGAAAGCACTCTTCATGACTTTAATCGCCTGGCCAAATTTTTCCTCGGGAAATAAAGAAAGATTGACAGGGACTTTGCCCTGATGATTATTTAAGTCAAAGCTTGTTTGGTAAGCCAGAAGCTCTATCTTGGAAGCCACAAAACCGATTTTGTCACCAACCAAAGCGCTTCTTGATTCCTCTATACCCGATTTAGTAATTAACCTCCCATTCCTTCCCATATTTTGTGTGAATCCACGCTCATCCATCAACTTGAGATGGTATCTAACAGCGCGTTCGGAGAGCTCAATTCCATAGTCTTTAAGACGCTGGGAGATAACCCTGGCACCGAGAGGTTCACTGGCGCGACTCAGAGTCCTGAGAATGGCTATTACTTTTCTTTCTACCTCTTGAGGTTCTTGAACGAGCAATTCTAATCCTTTTAAGGTTTAGGCTAACTTTTTATCTATGCTATTTTGGCCAAATTTGAGATGGCTTGTCAAGCTTGGTAGAAGTCGTTAACTTGAGTTATATCCTTGCTCTGAGTATCATTACGGGCAATGAAAAAAATCGGTGTTCTTGCATTACAAGGGGCTTTTATTGAACATATTTCTATGTTCCGGAAACTAGGTGTAGCAGCTTCCCCTGTTCGCCTCCCACAAGAACTCCGAGGATTGGATGGCTTGGTGATTCCTGGGGGTGAAAGCACTACCATTGCTAAATTGATGCAAACCTATAATTTGACAGAGGCCATACAAGGACTGGTTTCAGATGGCTTATCTGTGTTGGGAACCTGTGCTGGGATGATTCTTCTGTCAAAGAATGCCAGTCAGGTGAAATTGCAGACTATGGGTGCAATTGATATTGAGGTCAGACGCAATGCCTTTGGTCGGCAAATAGACAGTTTTGAGGCTGCTCTCTCCATGCCTGTTCTTGGTGAAGAGCCCTTTCATGCTATATTCATTCGTGCCCCGAGCATTACCAGTATAGGGCCGACGGTACAGGTTTTGGCCCGATTGGAAGATGACATGGGTGTTGCTGCCAGGCAGGAAAAAGTGCTTGTTTGTGCTTTTCATCCTGAGCTCACTGATGACATGAGGTTTCATCGGTATTTTATGGAGGCTGTGGTTGGGTAAAACGAATTTTCAAAAGGATGGTTTGTAGGATACCGCATGGAATATTATAATTTGCCTGATAATAAGGAGGCCAGTTGCATACTATCAGAGTTGGAATGGCTCAGATCAATCTCACTGTGGGAGATCTGAGTGGTAACGCAAGGAAAATAATTCAATTCATTGACGAGGCAAAATCGCTTGGCGTTGACTTGCTGACCTTCCCTGAATTAGCCATAACGGGCTATCCACCTGAGGACTTGTTGCTCAAGCCACAGTTTATCAAACAAAACCAAGAAAGCCTCAGCAAAATAGTCGAGCACACTTCAGATATAGCAGTAGTAGTAGGTTTTGTTGATAGTAACAGCGATATCTATAATGCTGCCGCGGTAATTTATGATAATAAGTTGGCTGGTGTTTACCATAAAATCTATTTACCTAACTATGGTGTGTTCGATGAGAATAGATATTTCCAAGCGGGAAATGAATGTCCGGTGTTTATTGTTTGTGGCATTGGCATAGGTGTAACTATTTGTGAAGACATGTGGTATGAGGGTGGACCGGCGAGAGTAGAGGCTTATGCTGGGGCTAGAGTATTAATTAATATAAACTCTTCCCCATATCATGCTGGCAAGAGTCATTTCAGGGAGAGGATGTTAGCTACCAGAGCCTCCGATAATATGGCTATTGTTGTCTATAACAATTTGGTTGGTGGTCAGGATGAACTGGTATTTGACGGCAATAGCTTCATTATCAATGAAAAGGGGGAGGTCATCGCTCGGGGAAAACAGTTTGAGGAGGATCTTATAGTCGCAGATTTGAATATGGAATCGGTGGTTCGTTCGCAATTACATGGTCCCAGGCGGAGGAAAGAGACGATATGGCTTAAAAACGAGCTAGAACAGGTTACCGAAATTAAAATATCAAATGAATATTCGGCGGTTGCCAAGCTGCCCTTGCCACCAAGGCAAGTGGAAAGGCTAGGTGACCTTGCAGAAGTATATCAGGCACTTGTCCTTGGCACTGGAGATTACGTGCGTAAGAATGGTTTTCAGAAAGTAGTTATTGGTTTATCCGGAGGAATTGACTCTAGTCTGGTAGCTGCCATAGCAGTTGATGCTCTGGGAGCTGAGAATGTTGTTGGTGTGTCTATGCCCTCTCGTTACTCGTCGCCGGGTAGCATATCAGATGCTGAGATATTGGCAAAGAGCCTGGGAATAGAGCTCAAGGTAATCCCTATTGAGAGAGCATTTGGCGCGTATTTGGAGACTCTAGCTGAGTCTTTCAAAAATAGCCAGCCTGATGTTACCGAAGAGAACATTCAAGCACGCATCAGAGGCAATATTCTCTTCGCCCTATCTAATAAATTTGGCTGGTTGGTGCTTGCTTGCAGCAATAAAAGCGAGACAGCTACAGGCTATACCACTCTTTATGGGGATATGTCAGGAGGATTTATTCCCCTCAAGGATGTGCCCAAAACAACAGTTTTTGAATTAGCCCAATACAGGAATCACCAGGCAGGGAAAGAGGTGATGCCATCTAGCGTCTTAACCAAAGAGCCATCGGCTGAGCTAAGACCGGAGCAAAAAGATATAGATACTCTGCCGCCATATGAAATTCTAGACCCCATTTTAAAAGCATATGTGGAAGATGATATGGCGATCGACCAGATCATAGCTATGGGTTTCAACCGTAAAATGGTCGAGCAAGCGGCTCGATTAGTGGACCAGAGCGAATACAAACGCCGCCAGGCTGCACCAGGTATAAAGATAACCCCTAGGAACTTTGGCAGAGATAGGAGATTGCCTATTACTAACAAATTTAGAGATTGATCCAGTTAGTGAAGTATCTCCCCTGTCCTTTCTAATTTCTCTCACTCGATGCGAGAAGACACTTTTCGTTTACTTGACAAGGCATTTTTATGGTACTAAAATGCGGTAAACGGTTACCTACGTCCACTATAATTCGGGAACTTTATGAGCAATGAAGAGAGTGTATATTAAGGAAGAAAATTGCATTGGCTGTGGTCTCTGTCAAGTTTACTGCAAAGCAGAGCATTCCCAGTCTAAAGACATAATTAAGGCCTACAAGAGGGAAACACCTCCTCCCTTGCCACGTATTCGCGTGGAGAGAAAAGAAGATATCTCCCTTGCTATTCAATGTCGCCATTGCACTGAACCTTGGTGTGTCTATTCCTGTCTCACAGGGGCTATGCATAAAGACCCTGTGAGTGGCCTAGTTGCTGTTGATGTGGAAAGATGCGTTGGTTGTTGGACTTGTATCATTGCCTGCCCTTATGGGGTGCTAACTAGAGATGTAAGTAGCAAGACCGTTGCTAAATGCGACCTTTGCCCTGGAAGAGATATACCTGTCTGTGTGGCTAATTGTCCTAACGAAGCGCTTGTGCTGAGTGCAGATGAAGAAAAGGGTATCCTGTTCAGATAGAGTGAAATGATTGCCATAATCGATTACGGTGCGGGAAACTTGCGTAGTGTCGCTAATGCTATCACAAAACTAGGTTACCTGTCGAAGGTGACAAGCAACCCAAGTGAAGTGCTTGATGCCGTTGCGGTTATCCTTCCTGGCGTTGGTGCTGCAGGAGATACTATGAAGAGTTTGGAGAAATTGGGCATGATCGATGCTATTTGGCAACTGATTCACTAAAGGCGACCGTTTTTTGCTGTCTGTGTAGGTTTGCAGGTGCTGTTTTCGGGAACTGAAGAGGGAGGCTGGCATGAGTGTTTGGGGGTGATTCCTGGAAAAGTAAAGAAGTTACCTCCAGGGCTTAAAACTCCTCATATGGGTTGGAATCAGGTGAAGCAAAAATTTTCTCACCCTATTTTCAATGGCATACCAGATGGAGCCCATTTCTACTTCGTCCACAGCTACTATGCCGAACCTCAAGATATGTCGGTTGTGGCAGGCATGACAGAGTATGGTGTGCCTATGTGCAGCATGGTGGTCAAGGATAATTTGGTGGCAACTCAGTTTCACCCTGAGAAAAGTGGCGAGCAAGGATTAAGAATGTACTCCAATTTTTTAAATATGGCACTAACTGGGAAATAAACATAAATGAGAACCAAGTACCTCATTATAGAAAATTCGGCTGGTGGCATTGGAGCAGCCGAAGCTATACGAGAGGTGGATAAGCAAGGCACCATGGTCATTATTTCTGATGAACCTTATCTTGCTTACTCCCGGCCTCTTATCGCTAAGTATCTGGCTGAAGAATGCTCGCTAGAGGAGATGTTATTTCGCCCCACCAATTTCTACACTCAGAATAATATCACTTCTCTCCTGGGCAAGAGAGTTGAATGTCTGAAATTGGAATCTCGAACAGTTGAGCTTAGCAACAACGAGAACATCAGNTGGGGAAAGGTTAATTTCTAGTTCTCCTTGCCATGCTTAAGCCTCCANGTTTGCACTCAACTATAATAATAGTTTAGCCTACCTGANCAGTTTTATTGAGAAAGTTCTTGAGAAAACTGACAAAACTCTCGTACAGAGCTTGTTCTTCGATTACCAACATGATAAACTACCACCTTGGTATTTTTGGAGAACAGCGAACTGTTACTATTTAGAAGTCCCAGCAACCCTGCTTATCCTGTGACCCTGGATTCTGGAAGAACACAGAGAAGAGTAATTCCTGACCTGTTCAAAACAGGGGTAGATTTATTTAGTATCCTATGATTGTTGTTGGTTCTGATGCCGTAATCATAAAAAAGTTTGGGTCTCTTTTTTATACCGATTCTGGTATTACCTGCCTTCGCTACATTTTTGAATGGCTGAGCCTCAAAGCCAGATTCTTTAAAGCTCTCCACGAGCCTAGTGCAGGAGTAAGAACTAGCGTTTTTGATTGCTGAGTGAGATAAAATCTATTCGTAAGACAAAGGAGGTGCAAGAACGAAGAGAATAGAGAGTGTAAATCTAACCCATAAATAGGAAGGAGGTAACTAAAAAGTGGCATTTAACCCACCTCAAAAAATGACCTTGATGGCAGGGAATGCTGGAGTCTATAAGTCGAAACTT
>JGI24025J20009_10000114_pt1 | contig 58236 bp, 49 predicted proteins | sample Cruoilmetagenom3_FD_20009 | JGI IMG/M metagenome (IMG submission 20009)
CATTATTATTTCATCCCAATTCCATACCAAATTTAGGGGATTAAAAGTTGTCTCATCTTGGCAGAGTCTAGTTAAATCCTTCTGTCCTGGTTCATCATTCGCTCCATCACTATCTTCAAAGCATGTCCAAATTCCATTGGTAGAGTAACTAATTGAATCTAAAATCTGAAAACTTGTACTCTCTCCTTCTCCCGTTGGTGTTAGACATTTTTTATCAGAATACTCATTTATAGAAGCATCCCAAGTTCCAGTTGGATCAGTCGCTACAGTTGTGTAGGAATGGGAAAATTCTGTAACACCTCCAATACATGCCGAAGTGGATTTCAATACATCATAATCATCAAATATTGATATTTGGTAATATCTATCTGAGCTATTAGTCAAATCGTAGCCTTTTACATATACCGTTTCTCCTAAGTAATAACTACCTTGTAATACTGTAAGATTATAGTTATATGTTTCAATGTAAATTGTAAAATGTTCTAAATCCTCTATCTTAATAGTATCCCCATCATCAACAATCTCATTAGTAATCTCTTCAACCCCTGTTAGTAAATCTCCCCTCTCTTCTACATATACAACCTTTGTATTCTCTTCAATAATATTGGGTAATGTCAAATCATATTCAAATGTCCCATCTATCATATCTGTTGTAATATCATATGCTATATTTGACACAGCATTAGTAGCATTAACCTCTTCCTCTGTTAATGTAATCTCTGTTATTATTAACTTAGATGGATTCTCTGGTAATTTAGTAAAAATTACCCTAACTCTACTATTCTGAGGTGATATATATGTTTTTCCTAATTCAACAACATCAAAAGTAGTAGCAGTAGACCCATGTATCTCCCATACAGGATATGACATTTCCTCTTTAAGAATTTCAGATGCAGTCTCCTCATCTACTACAGGTAATACCTCTTCTACAATCTCTTCCTCTACAGTAGTTATCTCTTCAACTATTATTTCCTCAATTAGTTCCTCTTCTTCAATAGGGGGAATCTCTTCCTCTGTTTCAATAACAACTTCCTCTTCAACAGGGGGGATGTCCTCTCCAGTATCAACAACCTCCTCTATGAGTGCAATATCCTCCTGCGAATACTCCTCTAATACTTGTCCAATAGCAATACCTTGGGGTACAAATGAATAGAAAATAATAAACAAAGAAACAAAAATCTTGTATAAAGATTTCTTAATTAACCTCTTCATATATATAAATATATAAAATTAATCTACATAAATCAGAGATAATGTTGTTTAGATGGGCAGACCTAGAGATCAACACAACCTCTATACTCAGTCATAATTAGGTCTTCTAACTAGTTATTGTGATTAAAAAGCTATATAAACTAGTATATAGTGTAATTATATATACTATTACTCTATAAAGTCAATGAAAACCACTACTGATTATACTTAACCTCTTTGTAGAAAGTACCCCTCTTTTTAAGCAATTTCTTCCATTCCCCCCTCTCAGTTATATGCCCCCTCTCTAATACATATATATGATCAAACATATCAAGGACATCTGTATCCCTACTTATTAGTATTACCGTCCTCTTTGGACCTGCAAACTTCAATATATCTCTCATAATTTTTTCTCTAGAAGGACCATCTATAAAGGTAAAAGGCTCATCAAGAATAAAGATATCCCTATTTCTGTATAACATTCTAGCTATTGCTAACCTCTGCCAATATCCAGGAGACAACTCTTTCCCATTCAAATACTTACCTAATTTAAGACTATCGGTAATCCCTTCTCTTTTCATAAACTTATCTATCTCACATATCTTTATTACCCTGTTATAGAGCTCTTTATCCAAGGTCTTTCTCCCTGCAAGTGTAATATTCTCTCTAATACTAAAACTGTAGTTAACAAAATTTTGAAATGTAACAGATATCTTCCTCTTTAATTCTCCTCTCCCTAACTCCCTTATTGAATACCCCCCTATTAAATAGTCCCCAGATTGAACCTCATACAACCCTGAGAGAACTTTCACTATACTACTCTTACCAGAACCATCCCCTCCAAAGAAGGCCACCTTTTGCCCTGCCCCTATCTTTAAAGAGATATTCTCTAAAACCTTCCTGTCAGGTTCATCAGGATATGCAAAATCTAATTTAAGAAATTCTAAATCAGGTGTCTTTCTTTTTAGTTTTGCAAAACCAGGGTTCTTGTCACCAAACCCCTCATGATTAACAAAATCAAAATATTTTGATGTGTAAGAAAGATAGTTATCAAGCAAAGATAACGTATTAAACACATTAAAAGAAGAACTATATACAACATCTACATAACTAAAAAGAGCACTAAACAAACCAATACTAACCTTATTAACAATTGTATATGATAAAAGATATATTATATATACATACTTAAATAGCTGCCCTGTCACAGACCCAAATATCTGATCTATTGTAAAATGCTTCCTTCTTTCAAACAAACCCTTTAAATACCCATTCTTTGAATTCTCAAACCTCTTTCTTAAAAAATCATAAGTATTATCCACTCTTAATTCATTGAAGTTCCCAATATCCATACTTAAGGTAAAATATATGTAATTGGTTAATTTAAGAATATCCATTTTCTTATCATCATATATCTGTATTATCTTCCTATTAAAATGACACAGTAACACCTCTGGTAAGACTATTGGAATTAAAATTAATACTGACCAACCAAGATAGGAATACAAAATTACAAATGCTGTTATACCTCTGGTTAATTGATAGACAAGTTGAGAGAATGAATCGTATGAAAGGAGGAGATTGTTGATTGAATAGTTGGGTACAAACTCAATTAAATTCTGTAATTTAGGTTTTTCAATATCTTGAAGATTAGAATTAGATATCTTACTAATCATTTCTACACTCGTATCTCTCCAAACCTTATTATTGAGATTATTTCTAAGATTAATCCTTATCTTGTTTCCAATAGAGACAAAAATCCACAAAAGCAAAGATATAGAAAGAAGATAGAAGGAGTCTGTCATAATATATTCATAGATATCAAAACCTTCAGAATTTTGAATTACCTTTATAGTGGCATCTAAAAACTTACCTGAGACAGATATTGCTACCATTTCAGATATAGTGACTCCTACAAAGAGGATATCTCTGATTATTACATCTTTAGTATATTTACTGTAGAAGAATTTAATAACTTGCCACAAAGTCTTTCCTTTATTCTGTATAATACTTTTCATCTTACATCTATAATATCATGTACATACAATGAGAGATAACAAATATTTAGAAAATTTACTATACGATATCTGGGAGAATAGCTTCTGTGATGTCCCTAGATTAAATCTAGTAAGTATTAAGTATGGAAAACACTCTAAGAGACAATTAGGTAGTATTAAGTTGATAAAGGATAGGGATACTTTTGAAAGATATATTAATAGATATAACCTTAACAGAGATATCTTTGAACAAAAGTCGGTATCATTGATAACCGTAACAAGATACTTCTCATATAATGATGTACCTGAGTATGTAATCAGATCAACCATTGTCCATGAGTTGTGTCACTACACTCATGGTTTTAATTCTCCACTTGAAAGGCGTTACAAATATCCTCATCAAGGAGGAATTGTAAAAAAGGAATTCGAAAAAAGAGAGCTCTTAAATCTATATAAACAATCAAAGGAATGGATATCCCAACACTGGCTCCAGGTAATTTCATAAATAAGGAATATCCTTCTATACACATTTCTGTTCATAACAAATACAATTCTTAATTATGAAACAGAATCACATAGGAGAAAACATCCGTATATACAGAGAGAGAGCAAATCTAACACAACAGCAACTGGCAGATAAAGTAGGAATTAGTTGGGAGATGATATCCAGATATGAGCGTAGTGAGAGTTCCCCTCATAATAACTTGGCGAATCTCTCAGATTCTTTAAATATATCTAAGAGTGAACTTTTAGAGAAGCATATTCCAGAAAAATACAAAAACACCCCATACAAGGTACCCCTTTTTGTTCAATTCCCTCAATCGAATAGGTTTACTCCTAATCAAACGAATTACTACTATGTATGCCCTGAGTGGATATTAAAAAGAGATAGTGATTGTATAGCTATAGATAACTCGTTAATTGATAGCCCTTATGACAACCTGAGTAAGAATGGGGTAGTGTATATTTCTACACAGATTGAACTCGAAAAAGATGATTTAGTATTAATAAAGGGGACAAGGAGTTTGAAGACAGAAAAATACTTAAATAGGAATATAAACATATTAGGGAAAGTAATAGCTCAAGAGGTTAGATACTAGCTCCCTTAGATTTATGATACAATAAATCATTAAATTATTTAGTTAACACTAATGGCTAATACAGGAATTACCCTGTTCGGTTCTTACAAGTCTGTTCTAAAAAAATATGTCGACTTTAATGGGAGATTAAGTAGAAAAGGTTATTGGTATTTCTTTCTTGCAAATTTCTTAATATCTCTCGCAGTATCGGTAGCTGAATTTATATTTGCAAATGGATTCGTTGAACTTACATCTCCGAGTTCCCCCTCTATTACTGATTTCACTCTGTTTTCCTCGATATACTCCCTTATACTTTTGTTACCTGCATTCGCTGCTAGCGTTAGGAGGTTGCATGATACAAATAGAAGTGGATGGAATTATCTCTTGTTGTTTATACCCATAGTTGGTTGGATAGTTGTATTAGTATTCCTTTTTAAAAAAGGAGATCAACAGGAAAACAAATACGGCCCTGTCCCTACAGAGTAAATATATTCTATTGATAAAAAAAGGACCCATATGGGTCCTTTTTCATTTCTATGGATGTAAGATTACATCATACCTTCCATACCAGTTGGCATAGGGTTACTATGATCTTTTTCATCTTGGATTTCTGCTACTACTGCTTCTGTAGTAATTAACATAGTTGCAACAGATGCTGCATTTACTAATGCTAATCTTGTTACCTTAACAGGATCTATAATTCCCTCTTTAAGCATATCAACATACTCATCTGTCTTTGCATTGTAACCTGTATTACCCTTACACAAAGAAGCAACAACTGCACCATCCTGACCAGCATTTTGTGCAATCTGCTTTAATGGCTCACTTAATATACTTCTAAGTATTTCTAAACCTAACTGCTCATCAGCATCCTCATACTCAACACCCTCTAGAGCCTTCTTAGCATTGTGATATGCTAAACCACCACCAGCAACAACACCCTCTTCTATAGCTGCACGAGTAGCATTTATAGCATCCTCTATCCTTGCTTTCTTCTCTTTAGCCTCTACCTCTGATGCTGCACCGACTTTAACTATAGCAACACCACCAGCTAATTTAGCAAGCCTCTCTTGCAATTTCTCTTTATCGTAATCAGATGAAGTCTGATCTATCTGTGTCCTTATCTCTGTAACTCTCTTTTCTATCTCTTTTTTAGTTGCAGCTCCCTCAACTATAACGGTTTCCTCTTTACTAATTATTACTTTCTTAGCAGCACCTAAATCAGTTAAAGAAACAGACTCTAGAGTCTTTCCTACTTCTTCTGATATAAATTCTGCTCCTGTAACCACAGCAATATCCCTAAGCATCTCCTTCTTTCTGTCTCCAAATCCTGGAGCTTTAACCGCTACTACATTGAGAGTTCCTCTTAGCTTGTTTACAACCAGTGTCGCTAATGCCTGATTTTCGATATCATCTGCAATAATTACTAATGGCCTATCTGCAGCAGAGAGTACCTTCTCTGCTATAGCTTGAATATCTTGTAGATTAGAAAGCTTCTTGTCAGTTACAAAAATATATGGATTATCTAAAACTGCTTCTAAACTCTCAGCATCTGTTACAAAGTATGCACTCACATACCCCTGATCAAATTGCATACCTTCTGTATATTCAACCTCATCATCAAACCCTTTTGCTTCTTCTACAGTAATTACTCCGTCCTTTCCAACCTTCTCAAAAACATTCGCAATCATATCCCCTAACTCTTTATCATTGTTTGAAGATATAGTAGCAACCTGAGATATCTCCTCTTGGCCTTTAATCTTTTTAGAAGATTTAACAAGCTCATCTACAACAATATCTACCGCTTTGTCTAAACCTCTTTTAAGTGCTATGGGGTTAGAACCTGCAGTAACATTTCTAAATCCCTCATTAGCTATTGCTTGGGCTAAAACTGTAACAGTTGTAGTACCATCTCCAGCCAAGTCATTAACCTTCCTCGCTGCATCTTTAAGCATCTCAACTCCTACATTTTTGAATGGGTCTTTATCCTCAATTTCTTTTGCAACTGTTACACCATCCTTAGTAATAACTTGAGAACCAAAAGATTTAGCAATAGCTACATTCCTTCCCTTAGGACCTAATGTAGTTTTAACTGCATTAGCAATGGTATCTACACCTGCCTTTAGAGCTTTTCTTGCTTCATCATCATATATTATTTCTTTTGACATATNTGTATTGGTAAAAATTTAAGTAGTTATTTTGTTACAGCCAAAATATCATCTGTATCAACTATNTATAGCTCCTCTCCCTCTATCTCTATTTCCTCTGGAGAGTACTTCTTGAAATAGATCATATCTCCAAGCTTAACATCAAACTTTAATACCTTCCCTTCTTTGTCCTTTCCTTTTCCCAACTTTAAAACCTTACCAAAGGAAGGTCTTTTCTCATCAGAAGCGTTAGGGGGAATGACAAGACCTCCAGGGGTCTTTTCTTGAACCTCTTCAGGTTGTACTAAAACTCTACTACCCAAAGGTTGTATATTTATCTCTTTTGACATTTTAAAAATTAAAACAAATTAATTAGCAATTCTCACAAAAGACTGCTAAGGATTTTAAATGGATATCGGAAATATGTCAATATCTAGAACCCTTGAAAATAATACTATCCTCTAGCAACTCAATATTTTCAATATACCTTCCTACAAAACCATTCTCATTAAGTGTAACCAGTGAATCTCCTATTCCTCTGTTAATAGTGTCATCCCAATCTGTAAAAGTGTGGATTGGAAAAGGTCCTACAAACAGTTCTTTGGTGTAAAGTTGAGCAGTTTGCATATCATCCTTGTTTAAATCCATACTCGCCCATAGCCTTACTTCTTTGTATGAAAACTCAATATATATCTTCCATTTAGCTTTTTGGGGTTCAATATACATTCTTTCAACAGTAATCTCTTCATTGGTATAGTTATTTAATACCGTAAAAAGAATCGCTCCAAACTCCTTTACTTTAAATTCTAAAAACTGTGTATCCTCAGAAGAAAGGACAAATTGAGTTAATCTCTCTTCAACAGATACATCTTGTATACTTTCCTTAGTTATTACATACTCTTGTCGTATACCAGACTCAAAATCCTTCTCCCAATTCCTGTATCTAAGTATTAAATATCCTCCTAACAAAACTATACAGAAGAAGAAGAAAAGGAAGAGCTTAAAGAGAACTTTGAAAAACTTTTTCATACCTTACTTTTTTAATTTACCTTTCTTTACAATCTTGGTATAGAAGCCTTTTAACATATCCAACGCCATTTGATACTCTTTAGGAGAAAATATTTTTGAACCAATGAAGTAGGATACTCCTCCGTAGAGAGTAGTAAAAATTGTAAGGATTACAATCTGTACTGTTCTAGAAGTATCAAGTTGGAAATCGAAAAGTCTAAAAACAAAATACATACCTAATATCATAATTAGGGTATTAACTACTTTACTTAAAATGGGAGATACTGTCTCTTTCCAAGAGAAAACTTTTCTAAACCTGTTTAGCATTACAGTAGCGATAACCATCTGAGAAAAGTATGAAATACTTAAACTGAGGGCTAGCCCTCCAACTCCATATGTAGAATCTCCTCTTGTAGTCATCCACTGTAAAGTATCTTGTAAGAAAGATTTAAGTACGGGTAACACCCCCTCCCCATTAGCTTGAGATACCTGAACCCATATCTGTTCAACTATTGGTCTCCAGTCATAATAGTGGCTAAAGAAATTTGTTAAGAAATATGCCCCTAAAAGATTTATCACTATACCAGTAAGAATTGCAACTAACGGTTTCCATGTATTCTTTAGTGCGTAAAAGGCTCTAAGTAATATCTGTACTACAGTTTGACCTACTATAGAGACAGAAAGTAGTGCTAAAGACCAAGAGGTAAGTAGAGTATCTTGCCAGTCAAAAGCTCCTGTACCATATGTTAGACGCACAATTGGTAATCTTAATACCAAGAGTATTGCAACTATCGGAAAGACTAAATACAAAGAGAGTTGGATGGATTCATTAAGGACTCTCTTAAAATTTTCATCCTCCTTCTTACAGCAATACTGTGCTAAATCTGGTAGAGCAACTTGAGCTACTGCGCTACCAATTATATTTATTGGAAACATATGTAAACTGTAAGCAAATCTATATGCACTTAGTGCTCCAGGCGTAAGAGTAAAACTAATAAAGGTATTAACAACAGTATTAAATTGTTCTCCTAAAACACCCAACATCCTAGGGAATGCTAAAGAGAATGCTTTCCATATATCTGAATTCTTAACAATTTCTTTTACCTTTACCCCTATTCCATCTGCCTCTTTGTAATATTTGATAAGGGATGGCAACTGAACAGCTAGATGAACAATAGACCCTATTACAGCAGAAATACCAATAGCTATTACACCTAAGTCAAACTGTTTTACTAATATATATGTACCAAATATCATAGCGACATTGTAAAAGAGAGGAGCTAGAGAAGTTATAAAGAATTGTTTCCTTACTTGTAGATATGCTGTAACAAAAGCACTTAAGCTTAAGAAAAGAGGAGATAGCAACCCTATCCTAAATAGATTAAGAAATAGATCATAATCACCCTCTCCTATCCTATACCCCATATTTAATACCTGATGTGCATACTCATTGTTAATAACCCAATCGGTAATGGAATTAGAGAAAGCTAAAGCAAGAAGAATGAGTAATGTACAGAGAAAAAAGAAAACAGTTGTTAACTGTCTAAAAAGTTTGTTTAAGCCTTTCTTCCCCTTTTCATATAGCTCATCTGTAAGAACAGGGATAATAGCTGCATTTATTGAGCCTGCTACTAATACCATAAAGATGATATCTGGGATAGTAAATGCTGCCCAAAAGATATCAAGCTCATGAGAAGCACCAAATAGCTGTGCAAATACTCTTAGCTTGAAAAATCCTAACACTTTGGTTAGGAAAAGGAGAAACATTACAGAGAAAATTCCATTCTTCTTTTTCACAATTTCTAGGTATCAATATATATAAAATGCGCATAATATCATAAGGTATAAACAGATTTTTATCAAATATTTTTAATAACTACCCTATACAATTAAATATATGAGTTTAATCGCATACCTCTTTCCAAGACAGTGTATTTTATGTTCAAAAGTTGGTTATGATATATGCCCAGACTGTTTTAAGAGCTTGATTAGAACACTTCCATCCTGTTTTGTTTGTAAAAAGCTTAGTCACAATAGTTGGAGTCACAATAAATGCTCAGATACACATATTCAATATTTTACTGGTTGGTATATGTCAAAGGAAGTAGAAAAGATAGTTGAGAAGAAAAGAACCTCAGGCGTGTACTCTTTACATGAATATCTGTTAAAAATCTTAATTAAGAAATTAAATATAGAAGAAGAACTATTAGATTCAAAAATATATCCAATACTCAGTAAAAACAGTAGTATAGAAAAAATAAACAACCACTTAACAAAACTAATCGATAACAGTAACTCCTCTAATGATAAATTGTTTTTAATAGGAGAATCATTACCCAAAAATTTCTCTGTAGAACAAAGAGGACCTCTTTTAAAGAAGTCCTCTCGTATTACAATCCTATGTCTATTTGAATCTATTCAGTCAAAAGATTCTCATCATTATTATTAGGAACTAAAAGGTCTTCTTCGGCCTTCTCAATTAAAGGCTCTTCATCCTTTAAGTCAATCTCCTCTTGTGTAGTATCTGCCCCCAACTCTTCAAGACTTGCCATAACCCCATCATATATCTCTCCAGTAGTTATCTCATTAAGTTCAAGAAGTTCTTTTGCAGCAGTGAAATATGCAATTGCATCCTCTGTCTCTCCCATCTCTCTATATACTGCACCCGCTAAAAGAATTGCGAATACATTATTATTATTTATATTTATTGCAGTATTTAAAGCTGATAAAGCCTTTTCATAGTCCTCTTTAATTACATAAATTTGTCCAGCTTTGTAGTATGCATCATAATCTAAAGGATTAAGATTAACACTAGCCTGTAAAGCATTCAAAGCATCTTCTTCATAACCAGATAGGCCTGTGTTAATAAAACCTAGATATACAGAAGNTCTTGTATTCCAGTTAGCATACATTAAGGGAGAAGTATTTGTTGCTTTCTTAGATAGGTCAATAGCCGTATTTTTCCAAACAGATATTTCAGATAGGATTGCATCAGCATTATCTTGATCCTCCTGTGCCTTCTCACTAAGAAGTCTTATTATTTCAACAGAAACTAAACTCGCCTTCCTATTTATATATGGATTGGATTGGTTGTATTCCAAAGCTTTGTCATAGTAATTTGCCATTCTAACTAGATACTCTTCTCTTACTTCAAAATCTATTTCCTCTGCTTCGTAATCTGTATACTCTCTATTTTTCTCAACATTGTATGCCTCTGCTCTAACAACATATGCTAGACTCATTGTTCTAGTAAACAGAAGTATCAATCCTCCAGTAGTTAAAAGTGTTACTACTATAGTAAAGAACCAATTAATACCCTCCATTGTCTTGTTTATATCCTTAGAGGCATCTCCCCCTATATTTACAGCCCAGAACTTTAAAACAAACTCCTCGTTATCCTCTTCCTTGCTATTAAATGCCACTAACAGCAGAGTACTAACAAAGAGTAAAAAGTACATCAAGAAAGAGAATGGAATAAAGAAGGAAGCAAGAAAGATAAAGAATCCATTAATAGCTAAAATGAATGAAAATGGTTTTCTATCTCCCTTCGATTCAGTTACCTGCTTTATTAACAATCTCAAATATACAATACCCAATAGTACCCATACCGTTGTACCAATAAGTCCTCGATTGGCCAAAGTTGTAAAAATCTCGTTTGATCCATTTACGAAAGTTGTATTCCCAAGAAGACTAACTGTATTGCCTCCAGGTCTGTATAGATGGTATGCAATAGCAAAAGAGTCATTTCCTAATCCAACTAGCCCTCTTGCAAAGTTGTCTACAATAGATGAACTTGCAACTACCCATGAAATATCCGCTCCCAAAGTTACTGGTGTAAGTGTTGAAAAAGATTCCCCTAATATTGATTCCCTAAATGATTCATACTGGAAACCAATACTAAATGTTAATACTAAAGCTCCAAGGACTAAGAGTAATACAGGGAGACTCTTTTGAGATTTCTTTAAATGAATCCAAAGTACAAGACATACAGGAACCAATAAAACAAACAGAAGTATTGGAAGAAGAGCTCCTCTGTTTACCGAAAATATTGGTATTAATATAAATGAGGTAATCAAAGCTACAATTGGAAACAACAATCCTTGGTACTTCTTTTCCTTTAATGAGGAAATTACAAGAAATATATTTAATAGAATAGAGGTCCCAGATATTACTAAAATCTCTTTGAAAGAAAAGGAGAGTGGTAATCCTACAACAAAGAACTCTTTTACAAAGGGTACCCATCCAAATACATTAATATCAAAAACAGAGAGTACGCTAAGAACCTGAAGTATTAATATCCCAATAGAGAGAGCATAGCCACTCAAAATCAAATCCTTCCTCTTTTGGAAAAACCCTCTACCAAGGTAAAATAGAAGAAAGAGAAAAACCATTACTAATAATCCACCACCCATTCTCCCATCATATCCCCATATTCCAATCCAACTATCTTTTGCAAATACTCCTGAGATTAGAAAAGAGAGAAATAGTAGTAGAAAAACTTTATCAAATGAAGATTTCCTTATTGATATCTTCCCATCCCATATCCATTTAATTATTTCTAACAGAATAATAAATGAAGAAAGGAATATAAAAACAACACTTTTTAATATCTCTGTTGAATCATAAGGCAAAGGTATAACAAACCAAGGAATGATTACCAGAGTAATATAGAAAAGTATTCTTTGTAATCCAGAAATCATATCGAATACCGACGTTAATGTTTTGTTCTCTTTTGACATTTTGGAACAGTGTATATTAATTAATCTTAGAGTATATGTTAGCAGAAAAAAGATAGGGAGCCAAGCTCCCTACTTCCTATTCAACGACCTCACCTTCCTTTACTTCTTCTTTGTCTTTTTTCTTATCCTTACCCTCTTTCTCCTTATCTCCACCCTCTTTCTCCTTATCCTTCTCTTCCTCTTCTTTCTTCTGAGTAGATTCCTTTGCCGCCTTCTCATACATCTTCTTACTCACATCTTGCATCTTTTCAGTTAACTCTTCTGTTTTCTTCTCTACCTCTTCTTCATCAAAGTCTTCTTTCTCTATTAACTTCTTAAGTTCCTCTATATCCTTCTCTAATTCTTTTTTATCATCCTCTTCTATTTTATCTCCACTTTCTTTGATAAGTTTTTCTATATTAAAGCAAAGAGAATCTGCATTATTCTTCTTCTCAATTCTTTCCTTCTTCTTTTTATCTTCCTCTGCATACTTTGCTGCATCCTCTACCATCTTTTCAATCTCTTCATCTTTAAGACCTGTAGATGCCGTTATCGTTATTTTTTGCTCTTTGTTAGTTGCTAAATCTTTAGCATTAACATTTAAAATACCATTNGCATCTATTGCAAAAATTACTTCAATTTGAGGAACACCTCTTGGTGCNGGAGGAATACCATCAAGAANAAATCTTCCTAATGTCTTGTTATCCTGAGCCATCTCTCTTTCTCCCTGTAAGATATGAATCTCAACAGCTGGTTGGTTATCTGCAGCTGTACTAAAAATCTGTTTCTTCTCGACAGGAATTGTTGTATTCCTTTCTATTAGTTTAGTCATAACCCCACCTAATGTTTCCAATCCAAGAGATAGAGGTGTTACATCTAATAGAGTAATATCTTTCACCTCTCCACCTAACACTCCCCCTTGAACTCCTGCTCCAATAGCAACAACTTCATCTGGGTTGACTCCTTTGTTGGGCTCTTTGTTAAATATCTCCTTTACCTTCTTTATTACAGCAGGCATTCTTGTCATACCTCCAACTAGTAATACCTCACCAATANCCTTTAGATCTAAATNTGCATCCTTTATAGCCTTCTCACANGGTTTAACTGTTTGTTCAATTAAGTNAGCCGTTAGCTTCTCTAAATCAGCTCTACTTAATTTAACCTTAAGATGCTTTGGGCCGTTTGATGTAGCAGTTATGTAAGGTATATTAATTTCAGTCTCTTCAGAGGTAGATAACTCTATCTTTGCCTTCTCTGAAGCCTCCTTTAGTCTTTGAAGTGCTGTCCTATCATCCTTAAGATCTACTCCCTCATCATTTTTAAAATCCTTGACTAACTTGTCTATGATTTTCTGATCAAAATCATCTCCACCTAAATGTGTATCTCCATTTGTAGAAAGAACTTCAAATACCCCGTCCCCTATCTCTAAAATTGAGATATCAAATGTACCTCCTCCTAAGTCAAAAATAGCAATCTTCTCATCCTTGTGATTATCCAAACCGTATGCAAGTGCTGCTGCAGTAGGTTCATTTACAATTCTTTTAACTGTAAAACCAGCTATCTTTCCTGCATCCTTAGTAGCCTGTCTTTGAGAATCATTAAAGTAGGCAGGTACGGTAATAACTGCATCGGTAATTTCCTCACCTAGAAAATCTTCAGTATCTTTCTTTAATTTAGCTAAAACCTTTGCAGATATTTCTTGAGGTGTATACCATTTATCACCCATCTTTACTTCAACCCCATCACTTTTTGATTTTCTCATTTCAAATGGGAGTAATTCCTTATCTCTTTGGACCTCTGGGTCATTCCAAGATCTACCTATTAACCTCTTTACAGAGTATATTGTACCCTCAGGATTTGTAATTGCCTGATTCTTTGCTGGAGTTCCTACTAAAATCTCTCCTTTTTCATCTTGCGCAACAACAGATGGAGTAAGTCTCCCTCCTTGTGCATTAGAGATTATGTTTGGTTTCCCTCCAGACATATATGCCATAGCACTATTAGTAGTACCAAGGTCTATTCCTATTATTTTACTCATTTTAATAATATTAAAAAATTATTTATTTACTTTAGTTACAACCACCCTTGATGGTCGTATCACAGTATCATCTAAAATATATCCTGGTTGAATTACATCAAATATTAAGCCTCCCTTTTCTCCTTCAACCACACTTAATGCTTCATGTAAATCGGGATTAAACTCTGAATTTTGCTCGGGTATATATTTCTTTATCCCTATCTCCTCTAAAGCCTTTTCTAAATTATTCAAAATCTCAACAATCCCTTTTGCCCAAGAAGATATCTTTTCATCAAATTTAAAACTTTCCTTACTTTTTATAGCCATTGTTAAATCATCAACAACAGGAATTAGTTTTTGTGCTAGTTCCTTTCTAGAACTTAAATACAATATATTTAATCTCTTTTGTATATTGGCCTCTAGGTTATGATAATCAGCAAGAGCTTTTTTAAATTGATTAATAATTTCCAGCTTCTCATCCTCAACCTTATCTATAGTTAAGGCTAACTGTTGAATCTTTTTTTTAAGCTCCTTATTTTCTTTTTTCAAAGAATCATTTTTCACAGTATCCGATTTTTTTACACTTTTTGTGTTTTTATTCTCTTTCATACAGTACTGAAATATATTTTAATTCCATCCTTTCATTGCATTGCGCATAGAGTTTTGAACCTCTCTTAAAGCAGGAACTGCTTTAGCATAATCCATTCTCTTTGAACCAATAACTCCAATATGGGAATCTTTTGTATCCCAGAAAGGTAAGCGAGTAAATACAATTGAACAATCTTCTAGATTCTTAACTCCTGATTCCTCTCCGATAACTAATGAGACTCCAGAGCTACTATATTTGTCCATCAATTTATCCAAAAAATTCGTATCTTCTAATATATTCACTATTCTTTGTAACTTCTCCCATTCTCTTAGTTCTTCATATTTAAACAGTTGAGATATTCCCCAATATCTAGACATCCCCTTAATTATTAGAAAAGATACAGATTCCGTCTCTTCAGATACTATCTTTAGTATTGAATTAATGACAGCCTCTTTCGAGAACCTATCTCTAAATATCCCCTGTCTAATTTCCACACTTATTAACGGATTTAAAGAGCAACTACCCAAAATATTAGTTACGTACATTCTGAGTGCCTGGTCAGTTGGGTATCTTCCTGACGAGATATGACTTTTTTCTAAAAGACCTAACTCCATTAACTTAGCCATTTCATTTCTAATAGTGGCAGAGCTAACTCCTAGGTGATACTTCTCTAGTAAAGACAGAGAACCAACTTCATCTGCACTATCCATAAACTCCATTATGATAGCGCTTAGGATTTCTTCCTGTCTTTTTGTAATGTCCATATTAGCACTCCATCAGATTACCTGCTAAGAGTATATTGGGTAATTTAAATTGTGTCAACTATTTGAATATTCTTTTAAGAAATTATACTAAGAACAATTGCATAAACCCCCTATCTTTGCTATACTTTCAACCGTTATGGATACACTTAAACTACAAAAAAGAGAGATTACTGGAAAGAAAGTACAAAAGCTAAGAGATGAAGGACTTGTCCCTGCTGTAGTATATGATTCAAAAACAGAATCTCGAAATGTTTTAATAGATGCTTCAGATGCAGACTGGCTATATAGAAATACTACATCTACAACTATTCTTGATACTGAATTTGGTAAGGATAAATTTAAAGCCTTAGTAAAAGAATTCCATATTGATCCTGTTACAGAAAAGATATTACATATCTCCCTATTCCAAATAGATGAGGATGCTCCTATGCTATTCTCTATACCCTTCAATTTTCTCGGTGTATCACCCGCTGTTAAAAATAACTTGGGAGTATTGGTTAAAGTACTAGATAGTATAGAGGTTAGATGTAAGCTAGCAGATTTACAACCTTCTATTGATATAGATATATCTGTATTAAAAGATATTGGAGATACTGTTAATATTACAGACATACAACTTCCTAAAGGAATGAACATCATTAATGAAGAATTAGAGAATGTAACTATTGTTACCATTACAGAAGCTCAAAAGATAGAAGAAGTTGAAATAGTTGAGGAAGAAGTTGAAGAGGGAGAAGAAGTTGAAGGAGAAGAGGGTGCAGAAGGTGTTGAGGGAGAGGAAGGAGAAGCTCCAAAGGATGAAGCTCCAAAAGAAGAATAGCCTATCTTGTTAATATCTACATTCTATCTATATAATAGATAATCATGATTTCCATTATCATAACTTCTTGGAAAGAACCAAATACAATAGCTAAATGTATTAGGAGTATTGCTGATAGAAAATATTCCGGTTTAGATAGAGAGTTTGAAATACTACAACTTTCNCCAGATAAAGAGACTCTTTTTGCAGGAGCAAAAGAAGNTAAGAGGTTGAAATTAACAAACTTAGAATATATCCAAATACAAGANCCTAAGAAGGGCAAACCGTATGCATTGAAAATGGCAATACAAAAAGCCAAAGGAGATATCCTAATTTTTACAGATGGAGATACATACTTTGGAAAAGGAGCTGTTAAATTCCTTTTAGATCCCTTTAATGATAAGGATATAGATGGAGTAAGTGGCAGACCTGTATCAAATGATAAAAGGGATAATATATTTGGATATTGGGGACACCTACTTTCTGATTCAGGACATCATAGAAGATGTAAACAGATGGTAAAACAGGACAAAAAGGAATACTACAAGAGTGATAAAACCTTTTTCCCTATGAGTGGATATATTATGGCAACAAGAAAACTTACCTTCTCTATACCCAACGATGTCCTCTCTGATGATGCATATATTTCATACTCAATTAGAAATCAAAGAAAAGAGATTGCCTATGCTCCTAATGCAACCTGTTATGTAAAATATCCTAAAACAATTAAGGATTACTACAAACAGAAAGTGAGATCTCTTGGGGGTTTCATACAACTAAAACAGTATGGAGTATTTAAAAAGGATAGACAGAGTAGAAGTATCTTTATAGAGCTTCCCTACGCACTCTTTGTCCTCTCTTATGCAAAAAATCTCAAAGAGTTCATATGGTCTCTAGCCCTATTTCCAACAAGATTACTAACTTGGTTAAAAATATATTGGGAAAGAATTATTGTTAAAAAAGATTTCTCAAAAACTGGGTAAGGATAGAAAGCACTAAATAGATAACCTTGAAACAGTATTACCACCTAAAATGAGCAAATGCCTTATTAGCCTCAGCCATTCTCTCAACATCGGTTTTCTTTCTGATAGCATCTCCTTCTCCCTTAAAAGCACTTAATAGCTCTGTTTCTAATAGCCTATCAAAAGATTTTCCAGTCTTTGATCTAGCGACATCTACTATCCATCTCACTGCCAATGTCTCCTGTCTTCTAGGAGTAACAGGAATAGGAACTTGATAGTTTGCTCCACCTACACGTCTTGATTTAATCTCTAGTGCTGGTCTTACATTATCTATTGCTGTATGAACAAACTCTATTACAGGTATATTGCTTTTTTGGGCTCCTGATTCTATAGCAGAATATATCAACTCTTCTGCAATTGCTTTCCTTCCCCCTTGCATTACTTTATTTACCAACCTACCAATAACTTCATCTTTATATTTCCTATCTTTTGCAATTATTCTTTTTTTTGCTCTTTTTCCTCTCATTTATTCTATACAAAAATATTATTCTTCATCAGACTTCTTAGTTCCATATTTTGATCTAGCTTTCTTTCTACCCTTAACACCTGCAGCATCATATTTTCCTCTAACTACAATATATTTAACACCCGGCAAGTCTCTTTTTCTTCCTGCCTTAACCATAACTACAGAGTGCTCTTGAAGGTTATGACCCTCTCCTGGGATATATGCTGTTACCTCCATTCCATTTGAAAGTCTTACTCTTGCTACTTTTCTAAGTGCAGAGTTAGGCTTTTTAGGAGTCATAGTTTTAACCTGTATACATACAGCCCTCTTAAAAGGATTATTAGCCCTTTTATATTTGTTCTTCAAAGGGTTGAAGTTAGTAGACAAAGCTAAATGCTTTTTCTTCTCCCTCTTCGCTTTCCTAGGTTTTCTTACTAATTGATTAATAGTCGGCATGGTTCGTATTATACAACAAATTCATTTAAATTTTAATCTCTTCTAAATCTTTTATGCTTTCAACAGCAGCACTTTCTCCAGAAGGAATCTTTCTTCCAATTATTACATTCTCTTTCATTCCCCTTAGATAGTCCGTTTTTCCTAAGATAGCACTATGTGTTAAAACCCTAACTTGCTCTTGGAATGACATAGCAGAAAGGAAGCTTTCTGTATACAAAGCAGATGCTTTTATACCTAGAAGTCTTGGGATGACGAGACATTTTCTCTTTCCATCTGCTAGAAGCAATTCATTCTGAGTCTGAGATACAAATCGATTTACTAAAGAACCTATTAAATATGCAGAATCTCCAGACTCTGCAACTTTCCCTAATCTCGCCATCTGTCTAATTATTACCTCAATATGTATATCATCAATTGATACAGCCTGTTCATTGAAAACCTTTTGGACCTGATCAAGAATATATTTCTGAGCAATCTTTATTCCAGCACTATCTGCTAATTTCTTAGGATCAATAGCTCCCTCTACTAGCTGAGTTCCGGCTGTTATCTCCTCTCCCTCTTCTACCAAAATATCAATATTAGGTAGGATAGAGACACTCTCCTCTGCTTTCATAGAACCTTCTAATGTGAGTATTCCCCCTTCTAATTTTGCTATCCCACTAAATGGAGCCTGTTTCTCTGTTTCATCGGAATCAATAAATATTGCCTGTCCTCCTTTTACTTCATCTCCATCCGATACTAGAACCTTCTTAACTTTAGAAACAACAAAATCCTTCTTAAGCTCCTTCTCTCCAACAATTAGAATAGTTGCAGAATCATCTTCTGCCCTCTCTATATGTACCTTTCCATTAATATTGGAAACTGCAGCTTCTGCTTTAGGAGATCTAGCCTCGAATAGCTCCTCTATTCTTGGCAAACCTTGTGTAATATCGGTTGCTTGTACACCACCCTTGTGGAATGTTTGCATAGTCATCTGTGTCCCTGGCTCTCCAATTGATTGAGCTGCTATTACACCAACTGCTTTACCCATTTCTATTTCTTCTCCATTTTCTAGATTTAATCCGTAACACTTCTTACATATTCCTAAAGGTGCTTTACAAAGAATTGGTGTTCTTACATATACCTCATCTATACCATCTTTCTCTATTCTCTCAGATGCCTCTCTATCNATATGTTCATTCTTAGCAACAATTACCTCTCCTTTTGCATCTACTAAATCCTGAGCTACAACTCTTCCAAATACTCTTTTCCCAAAACTCATCCTTCTATCATCTTTTCTCTTAATTAAAAATCCTTTCCCCTCATAACCACAATCATCAAATCTCACTATTACATCATGAGCTACATCTACAAGTTTTCTGGTTAAATATCCTGAAGAAGATGTCCTTAAAGACCTATCTGCAATACCTTTTCTTCCACCATTAGCAGCAACAAAGTATTCAAAAGCACTAAGTCCATCCCTATAGTTACCCTTAATTGGAAGAGGGACCCAGTTACCTCTAGAGTCTCTAACAACACCCTTGATGGTAAGAACCTGCCTAGCTTGAATCTTTCCTCCGTTAGCCTTAGACTCAACCATTTCATAAACAGGGTTGTTCTTGTCTAATGTTTTCCACGCTTCCTCTGCTAATTCTGAAGAGAAATCATTCCACATTTGTGTAGAAAGATTAATCTTTTCTTTTTCGGTAATTAATCCTTGAAGATAGTTTTCTTGAAGTTGTACATCCTTCTTCTCCATCTGGGCTATCCTTGATTTTATATCGAAATCAACTCTACAATCCTCTGTTCCAAACGAAAAGCCTAAATCTGTTGCATATTTAAAACCCATTGTCTTTAAATCATCTAAAAGATTTACAACAGTATCCATATCATATTTATCCTTAATATCTTGAACAATCTCTGAGATTTTACTTCCATTTACACGCTCGTTTACAAATGGGTAGTCGTTTGGAAGTACCTGATTAAAGATACATCTCCCTACAGATGTACTTATAACTTCATCATTAATTTTGACTAATATCTCTTCACTAATATTTATTATTTCCTGATCATATGCTCTAGAAGCTAAATCTGAGGATGCAAATATTCTTGGTTTCTCAGCTTCGTTCTTGTCTGTCATAAGGTAGAAACCTAAAAGCATATCCTTTGCAGGAGTAGCTAAAACTGATCCATTGGATATATTAACAATGTTTTTAGAAGCCATAACATCTTTTTTAGCCTCCTCTAATGCTTCCTTTGTTAGTAGTACATGTACAGACATTTGGTCTCCATCAAAGTCAGCATTGAAAGCTTTACAAACAAGAGGGTGAATTCTAATAGCTTCACCTTCTACTAGTCTTGGATAGAATGCTTGAATACTGTATTTATGTAATGTCGGAGCACGATTTAGTAATACAGGTTTTCCCTCTATGACTTGTTCTAGAATATCCCATATGATATCTTCCTCTTCCTCAATCATATCTTTTGCAATACGTACATTAGGAGCTATCTCCTGGTCTAAAAGTTGATGGATAATGAAAGGTTTAAACATCTCTAATGCAACTGATTTAGGAACACCACACTGGTCAAGTTTAAGACTTGGGTCTCCTACAATAACAGCTCTTCCTGAGTAGTCTACTCTTTTTCCAAGTAGATTCTTTCTAAAAATACCTTTCTTTCCTCTTAAATCATCTGTTAATGATTGATATGGTAATCTCTTACTACTCATCATTGGCTTTGATGGCCTATGAGAGTTATCAATTACTGCATCAACAGATTCCTGAAGCATCCTCTTTTCATTTCTCAAAATTACATCCGGAGCTCCTATTTCAATTAATCTAGATAGCCTATTGTTTCTATTAATAATTCTTCTGTACAAATCGTTAAGGTCTGAAGTAGCAAATTTACCTCCTGATAGAGGGATAATAGGTCTAAGTTCTGGTGGTAATACAGGTAATACTTCAATAACCATCCAGCTAGGATCCATACTGTTCTGATTAAATCCTTCTAGGTACTGCATTCTCCTCATTATATTCCTATATTTATCTCCCTTGCTTTTTTTTGATAATTTCTTGAGAAATTTTAATTCTTTCTCTAAATCTAGATCCTGTAGGAGTTTCTTAATAGCCTCTGCTCCCATCATAGCCTTAAAGAAGAGTAATCCTCTATCTTCTAAATCTATATATTCATCCTCTGTTAGTATATAACCAATCTCTACTTTCTGTATTATCTGTTCCAATTTTGAGTAAAAATCATCTATGACCTCTTCTCTCTCAGCGTACTCTCTTCTCAATTTAGCAACAGCCTGTTTCTTCTTATGCTCAAGTTGGCTTACCTTAAAATCTCCCTTCCCTTTCTCTTTCTTAGCACTCTTGATATCCTTATCAAACATCTCCTCCGACACCTTTAACTCTTCATCTAAATCCTTTTGTAAAGCATCTGTCTCTTCTTTCTTTAACTTCTGACACTTGGATAGCATCTCCTCCCTTGCCCCCTCCTCAATATCTACAACCATATATCTTGTGTAATATATTACGGAAAGGAGTTTCTTGTGTGACATATCTAAAATGATAGACATCTTGTTAGGGATCCCATATGCAAACCATACATGGGTTACAGGAACAGCCAATTTAATATGACCCATCCTCTCTCTTCTTACATCCTTTGTTGTAACCTCAACTCCACACTTATCACAAACTATTCCCTTGTATCTAATCTTTCTATATTTACCACAGTAACACTCGTAGTTTTTGGTTGGTCCAAATATCTTCTCACAAAACAACCCATCAGGCTCTGCTCTAAAGGTTCTGTAGTTTATAGTCTCGGCTTTTGTTACCTCTCCGTAAGACCAATCTAATATCTGCTCTTGGGAAGCTAATGTTAACTTTAAAGCATCAAAATCTTCAAATTTGTTTCTTATTATTCATTCTCTGAAACCTCCTCAGGTTTTTTTGAAATTAACTCCATATTTAAACAAAGAGCATTTAACTCTTTAAGTAAGACCTTAAATGACTCAGGGATATTAACACTCTCAATCTTTTCGCCATGAATTATTGCTTTGTAAGCAGAAGATCTTCCACGAACATCATCTGATTTAATTGTTAACATCTCTTGTAATGCGTAAGGAGCACCGTGTGATTCTAAAGCCCAGACTTCCATTTCCCCAAATCTTTGACCACCTCTTTGTGCTTTTCCACTTAGAGGCTGTTGAGTTACAGCCGTGTATGGACCTGTTGATCTTGCATGTACTTTCTCATCTGCAATATGATGAAGCTTAAGAACATATTTCATTCCAACTGTTACTTTTCTAGGTAATTTTTTCCCAGTTCTTCCATCAAACAGATCTACTTTCTGTTCCATCTTGAATCCTTTCTTTTTCATCTCCCTTTCTAACCATTCAATGTTTATATCCTCAAAAAGAGGGAATGCAAATTTCTCACCTAGAAGTTTTGCATACAAGCCGAAGTGTACTTCCTCTGCTTGGCCCATATTCATTCTCTTTAGAAATGTCGGAGTCAAAACAATATCAACTGGTTTGCCATCTGCTGTAAAAGGCATATCTTCTACAGGTCTGATTGCTGCTACAGTATTTTTATCTCCATGTCTTCCAGATATCTTATCTCCATATCCAAGCTTTTTAGTATTAGCAACCCAAATTTTCACCTCTTCCAATACTCCAGGCAAAAGTTTATCCCCTTTGTCTGCAGAAAGTCTCTGGCTATGTATTACTATCCCTTCCTCCCCATGTGGGAGTCTTAAAGAGTTATCTCTAACATCGCTGGCTGACTCTCCAAAGATTGCTCTTAGGAGTCTTTCTTCTGCAGTTAACTCTTTCTCTCCTCTAGGAGCTATCACTCCAACAAGGATATCTCCTGCTTTTACCTTCATTCCTTCTCGAACAATTCCATCCATATCTAGTTTTTGTAATATTCGATCATTAACATGTGGGATATCTGCGGTAATTACCTCAGGGCCAAGCTCTGTATCTCTTACCTCAACCTTGTGCTCTCTAATATGTACAGATGTGAGTAAATCATCTCTTACAACTCTTTCAGAAATTAAAACCGCATCTTCATAGTTATATCCTTCATAAAACATTAAAGCAGCTCTTAAGTTTGTCCCTATTGCTAATTCTCCATCTACTGATGTAGGACCATCAACAAGGATATCTCCTTCCTTAAATTTCTCGCCTAACTCTACTGATGCTCTTTGTGTAAAAGATGTATTATCATTTGTTCTGTAGAAACTAACAAGTTTGTACTTCTCTTCTCCTAACTTCTTGTATTTTACAACCAGCCTCTCACTATCTACATATGTAACCTCTCCATCTTCTTTTGCAAAAATATTCCAATTTGATTGCTTTGACACTATTTCTTCTACGCCTGTTCCTATCAAAGGAGGCTCCTGCTTAACCAATGGAACTGCTTGCCTTTGCATGTTAGCACCCGCTAAAGCACGCATAGCCTCATCATGAGAAACAAAGGGTATTAATGCCATACCAAGCCCAGCCTGTTGATATGTTAAAACATCAACAAAATCTACTAAAGAGATGTCCTCTAAAACAAAATCTCCTCCATGCCTTACAGGAACGAGTGCTTCTAAAACATTGTTGTGCTCATCAGTTTTGATTGAAGGAATTGTAATATATTTATCCTCTTCATCTAATGAATCAAAGTATTCAACCTCTTCAGATATGAAAGGCTTTACCTTAACAGTCTTAATACTTTTCTTAGATGCAAGTTTATCAGTAATATCTTTATCAATTAAATCTCCTTTCTTTGCAACTCCCTTTATAGTTTCATCCAATATCCTGTTTAAAAGACTCTTCTTGGTAGTTTTAACCTCTTTTAGAACCCTTCTGTATGGAGCTTCCAAAAATCCATACTCATTAACCCTCGCAAGTATTGCAAGCTGAGTAACAACTCCAATATTGGAGCTTTCAGGACTAGTAACAGGGTCAAACTTTGCATACTGAGAGTTATGTACCTCACGAATTGAAAAAGTTGCTCTTTCTTTTACTATCCCCCCAGGCCCTGCAGCAGTAACCTTTCTTTTGTTTTCTAACTCAGACAAAATATTTGTCTGATCCATATATGTAGAAAGCTGGTTTGCACCAAAGAAAGATTGAATAGATGCAGCAATTGGTTTTGTACCAACAAGCATAGAAGGAGTAACCTTTGCATTTTGCCCATACAAACTCATTTTATCTTTAATATTTTTCTCAAGTCTCCTTATACCGCCTAAAAGCTGTCTCTCTAAAACCTCTCCAACACTCCTTATCCTTCTATTACATAGATGATCTACATCATCTGGTGCTTCAACACCATTATTTATCTTTATTAATTTTTTAATAATGAGAATTAAATCCTCAGGATACAGGACTGTCTCATCTGGATTATTTACATCATATGAAGTTCCTAACTTCCTATTAAGTTGGTATCTCCCTATTTTCCCTAAATCAAATTTTCTCTTACTAAAGAAGTTGCTCTTTATATATTTCTCTGCACTCTCTAAAGTTACAGACTCATCAGGTCTAAGTTTGTTGTAGATACTGATAATTGCATCCTCTTTACTGTTGGTAAAATCTCTAGCTAAAGTAGCTTCAATATATTTGTACTCCTCATTTGTATCAACGTCCTTAAAAAGTTTTAGTATCTCTTCATCACTCTCATATCCTAATACTCTAAACAGCTCCGTTATCAAAACTCTTGGTCTCTTTGGTAGAATTCTCATTGAGATAACATTGTACTTGTTAGTCTCTATCTCATACCATGGACCTCTCCCTGGCATTAATCTAGCCTTGTACAAAGCTCTGTATGGTAAAACATCTGATTCCTCAAAAAGAACTCCCTCTGATCTTACAATCTGATGAGTAACAACTCTTCTAACACCATTAACAATAAATGAGCCATCTTCTGTCATCATTGGTAAGTCAGCAACAAAAATCTCTTGTTCCTTTATCTCTCCAGTCCTATTATTTAACAGCTGGACTGTAGCATATACAGGAATCTCATATGATAGACCTTTAGCCATAGACTCCTCTATACTCCTATATGGGTCTCCATATCTAAAGGATTTAAAGTTTAAAGTCCACATTCTTTCCATAGTATCTTTAACAGGACTAATTTCCTGGAAAAGTCTTTGAAAGGCACCATCGTAAAACTCCTTAAAAGAGGCCTTTTGAGCTTCAATCAGACTGGGGACTTCGAAAGAGGAGGAGAACCCCTTTCCTAGATTTACTCTGGAAGCTCGGTTTCGCTTGGGTTCAATCATAGAACAGTGATTTATAGGTTATAAATTACATTGTTAAAAGCGATAATCCTTTAATCACTCTTATTTAAATGATTAAAAGAAACAGTAGCAATCGCTTTGTTAAAGGCAAAATTAGGTAACTCTGGCGAGTTTAACATATTTAAGTAATATAGTCAAAGGCTTTTTATAACACTTTGCAATACTATTCCATAGTAGATAATATATATTAGTGGGAATTCTTTGTCAAAAGAGATATATTCCTCTATTATATATATACATTTACTACAATGCCCCGAAAAAAGAAAAAAGAAAAAATAAATATAAAGAGCTCTGAGACTAAGATATTCTTTGGTCTAATACTCTTTTTGGTATCAGTTTCTCTATTAATAACTCCATTCGTTAAGGATGAAGCAATCATATTTGTACATATATCATCTTTTCTAGGTTGGCCATCTCTAGTCTGGGGGGTAGCTGTTGGAGCTATCTCTATTAATCTCCTTACACAGGGTAAAAGTTTTAGCAAAATAATTCGGATTGTAGGTTTAAGTATTCTTTCTGTTTCCCTCAACACCCTTATGACCTTCTGGGTTCCCCTTGATTCTTTAGAAGATACAACAACTCTACAACAAGCAGGTGGAATACTTGGAAAAACAATACACCTAGGAATAAATAATATTGTAGGAGATATAATAGAGTTAATATTTCTTTTAATAGTATTGATTGTTGCCTTCTCCTTTATTACCAGTATCGAACTAAAAGAGATAACAGAAGTTTTAAGACAGCTATTTAGCAGTGTAAAATTAAAAGATATAAAAGAGAAGATTGGTACAGACTACACAGATGAGAAAATGATAATAAGTGGAATTGATGAAGACACAAAGGATGATGATAATAAAGATGGTAAAGACATAAATATTGAGGATTCTCAAATTCAATCAGCAAAAAATCCTTTTACAAAACCGGCTCCTGCTCAAACTTCTCTCCCTATTACTACCTCCTCACAAAATTCAACAACAGGAGGAAATGAGCCCGCTAAACCAATGTATACAGAGTGGAAATATCCTAGTATTGATAAACTGCAAGAACCTCAAAAGACAGAACAACCCAAGGAAGTGTATAAAGAGGAAGCAAGAACAATTGAGGCTGTATTAAAAAGCTTCAATATCCCCGCTAAAGTTGTAGAGGTAAAAATTGGACCAACAGTTGTTAGATATGCACTTGCAATACCCGCAGGTGTTGCTGTTAATAGGGTTAAAAGACAAAGTAGCGATATAGAAGTAGCACTTAGAGTAAGCAGAGGGATGATGAGAATAGAGGCCCCAATTCCTGGAACTTCATATATAGGTATAGAGATACCTAACAAGAGTCCTAACTATGTATATATGAAAGAAATGGCAAAAATCCTTCTTTCTAATGCGGATAAATATGAACTCCCCTTAATTCTTGGAAGAGATATTTCGGGAAAACCAGAAATTAGAGACCTTGTTAATATGCCTCATGTTCTTGTCGCAGGTATGACTAGAGCGGGTAAATCTGTTGGAATAAACTCAATTCTTGGAGGTCTTCTGTTAACAAAAACCCCTGATGAATTAAAGCTCCTTCTGGTTGACCCTAAGATTGTAGAAATGGAAGCTTACAATGGTATTCCCCATCTTCTAACCCCTGTAATAAATGATATGGAGCTTGTTGTAAATGCCCTTCAATATACAATCGCCGAAATGATGAAAAGGTATAGGCAGTTAAAACAGGTCCTAGCTAAAAATATCATCCAATACAATGAGAAAATTGGATACTCTGCGATGCCCTACTTAGTTATAGTTATAGATGAGATGGCTGATTTAATGCTAGTAGCAGGACCCGAGGTTGAATCAAAGATTCAAAGGTTAGCTCAAATGGGTAGAGCTGTAGGTATACACCTGATCCTTGCTACACAAAAACCTGTTGTAACAGTAATTACTGGATTAATAAAGTCAAATATCTCTGGTAGAGTTGCATACGCTGTGCCCTCTGCAATGGATTCAAGAGTAATTCTTGACTGTACTGGAGCAGAGAATCTTTTAGGAAATGGAGATATGCTTTACAAAGATCAAACAATGGGAAAACCAATTAGAATACAGGGCTGCTTCATATCCACCGAAGACTCTGTGGACATTATCGAACAGGTTAAACTACAAGCTAAAAAGGAGATAGAAGATGAGAAACTAAACCTTAAAGAACTTGCAGAGGAAAAGAACGCTACACTAGGACCCTCCAGAGAAAGAGATTCTGAATTCCCACAAGCTTTAGAGGTCGTTATTGCAGAAGGAAAGGCATCTGCCTCACTTCTTCAAAGAAGACTAAGTATCGGATACAACAAGGCAGCCAGACTCATGGAACAGCTAGAAGCTGCTGGAGCTGTTACAGGACAGGATGGAGTTAAGGCACGAGATGTCCTTGTCTCATCATCTAAAGAAATTTTAGATGGGGGTGTATCAGAAGATTGATAGGTTTGATATACTCTCGATATCATGATAACTGCTGGAGATGTAATAAAGAAGAAGAGAGAGTCTCTTGGTAAAGATCTTAATACTGTAAGTATTGATACAAAGATTCAAGTGAGATTTCTTAAATATATCGAAAACAACCAATTCGACAGATTCGATTCCTCTGTATTTGCAACAGGTTTTATAAAAATATATTCAAAATATCTAGGACTTGATGTTGAGAAGATATTAGCCCTGTATAGAAGAAGCACACTACCAAAGGTAAAAACTACTAAAAATAGATTAATCTCTAAAAAGAAAAAATCTCTAAAACTAAACTTCTCTCCAAGAACAATAGCCTTTTTTACACTAATACTCTTTGTATTGCTAACCCTTGTATATATTGGATTACAAATATATAAATTCCAAATACCACCAGAATTAACAATATCTGAACCTACCAATGAATACATCTCCAAGGAGGAGAGAGTTGTAGTAAAGGGATATACCCAGAAATCAAATATAGTGATAATAGAAGAAGAAAATATTCAAACTACTGAGGAAGGCTTCTTTGAAAAAGAAATCCTTTTAACTCCTGGTGTAAATACNATTACCATAAAGGCTCAGAAGAGCTCTAATACGCGTTTAGAAACAACCCAATCAATTAAAGTCGTTTACGAGCCAAGNACAGAAGAGGAGTTAGAAGAAAAAAAAGAGTTTCTCCTAACACTTTCTGTCTCCCAATCTCCATCATGGATAAAATTGGATATTGATAATGAGAACAAGATAGAACAGGTTGTTCAGCCAAATACGATAAGTGAATATGAAGTTAAAGAAAAGTTTACTTTAGTTACAGGCAGAGTACAAAATACATCCCTAGAAATAAATGGCGAACTCCTTCCTCTCACCTCCTCTGCAACAACAGGCATAGGACAAATAGCATGCCAAATAGTCGATAATGAGTTAATATGCGAATAGATAGCTCAAAATTGGTATAATTAACTATGGACTCATCAAGAGAACAAATAGAGGAGATTAAAGCCCGTTTAGACATTGTTAATATTGTAAACAAATATGTTGAATTAAAGCAGGCAGGGAAGAACTATTCAGGACTCTGCCCATTTCACAATGAAAAGACCCCCTCATTCATAGTAAGCCCAGAACTACAGAGATACAAATGTTTCGGTTGTGGTGAGACAGGAGATATTTTTAATTTTGTAGAAAAGATAGAAAATATTGACTTTAAAGAAGCTTTAGAAAAGCTTGCAAAAGAAGCTGGAGTTAAACTGAAACAGTTTGAGGAAAATACAATTTACAAAAGACTTGAAAATATTAATAAGTTGGCAACAATACACTTCTTCAAACAGCTAAAGAAACATAAAGATGTTTTAAAATACCTTTATGACAGAGGTATTACTGATGAAAGTATAAAGGAATTTGGGATAGGATATGCAATAGAAGATAGGGAATTGTTAGATTTCATTCAGAAAGATTCTAAATATTCTAAAAAAGAGCTTTTACTCTCAGGTCTTTTTGTAGAAAAAAATGGGAAACTTAGAGGAAAATTCTTCAAAAGAGTGATGTTTCCAATTAGATCAAGTTCAGGTCGAGTAATAGCCTTTACAGGAAGAGTAACCCCTGACAACAAATATGGGCCAAAATATATCAACTCTCCAGAAACCCCTATATACCGCAAAAGGGAGAATCTGTATGGACAGTACGAATCAAGGCAAGAGATTCGAAAACAGGACCTAGTAGTAGTCTGCGAAGGCACTACAGATGTCATATCTGCTCATCAATCTAGGATAAAAAATATCGTAGCTCCCCTAGGAACTGCTATTACAAAAGAGCAGATAGAGAAAATATCAAAGCTTTCTAAAAATGCTCTTTTTCTGTTTGATAACGACAGTGCAGGACAAAAGGCTCTAGAAAATGCCTTCATACTCTCTCAGCAGTTCTCACTAAATACGTATGCAGCAAANACATCCCCCTACAAAGATATAGATGAGATAATACAGAAAGAACCCGAAAAATTGCACAAAATTGTTAAAAAGAAAACNGATGCTTTCACCTATCTTCTAACAGAATTTATCAAAGATAAAAACATAAATAATTTCGAAGATTATCAAAAAATTGTTTCATGGCTAAAAGACACCCTCAAGAATGTTGTTAATCCGTCCTTTTTTTCCTTTTACGTGAAAATGGCCGTAAATATAACGAAAATTGACCCTCCTAAAATCCTGTCAAAAAGTAGGTCATTCAAGAATGTTGCACTGGAGCCAAAAATTGAGACTCTCCACAAATCGAAACAGTCTATCTTTTTGCAACTACTCCTTTTTCAAGATAAAATTACTCTTCCTAAATATATTGAATTAAGATTTTTTACTGAGAAAAATGTCGGGGGTATCTTAGAATTTGTAAAGGAAAATCCAAATTCTTCCCGAGAAAAAATACTTAAAAACTTTGAATCAGAATCTTCTGTCAGAAATCTTTTGGAAGACAGTATGTTTTCATTTCCCAAAGAGAGAAGTGATGAAGAGGAAATGCAAAATATCTATGAGAATATAATGAAGGAGTACTTTCAACATAAAGAGCGAGAATATAATACTAAGATTGCAGCAGCAGAGGTAAGAGGGAATCTTAAGGAAAGTGATAAACTGTTAAATGAGTTTCAAGAATTAACTAAAGAAAGAAAAAAGTATGAAGAAAATAGCAGACTATGACACAATAAACTATGATTACAGTACATACTGGGAAAAAAGAGAGTATGAACATAAATCAGAGGTAATCCTACTAGAAAAGTTGCTTTCCAAAGAGAAAGGTAATTGGTTTTTAGATATTGGAGGCTCCTATGGTAGATTACTTCCTACATATTATGATAAATTCTCTCATCCAGTTATCGTTGATTACTCACTAAAGACTCTACAAAAAAACTACAGTGACATTAAAAAGAAATACCCTAATGTACAGTTAATAGCAGCAAATGCTTACTACCTTCCATTTAAAGGAAATTCGTTTGATGGCTGTATGATGGTAAGAGTATTACACCATATTAACGAGCCTAAAAAGGTACTAAATGAAATCTATAGACTCCTTTCTAAAAACGCAATATATATCCAGGAGTATGCTAACAAATTACATATAAAAGCAGTAATAAGAGCTATTGTTAAATTAGATTTTTCAATTTTTTCTAAAGAGGCATATCAACAACCCAACAAAGAAAACTATGAAGGGACCAGAAAGAATATCCAGATTCCTTTCTTAAATTACCATCCTAAAGAAATTAGAAATATCATCTCTAAATCAGGTTTCTCAATATTAAAAAAATATGGTTGCTCCTTCTTTAGAATAGATTTCCTTAAAAACAACATTAAAGTTGATACTTTGCTCTTTTGGGAAAATATATTACAAAACAGTATCTCCTTTTTAACCCTTTCTCCTAGTATATTCCTAAAATCAACAAAAAAAGAATCACCTAGCCTCTCAAAACAAGATTCTCTAGAAGATATATTAGTCTGTCCAAAATGTAAAAAAGAATTAGATATTGAAGGGTCTGCTGCAAAATGTAAAAAGTGTGCTCTCTCTTTCAAGAAGAAAAAAAATATTTGGGATTTTAGAATATAGATGAAACAGAAAAGATCCCTTGGTCAAAACTTTTTCATAAACAAAAACCTTGGAGAATATATTGTAAACAAGGTTGTCGAAAGTAGAAGTGATTTTCTAATTGAAATAGGTCCAGGAACAGGTTTTTTTACTCAAATGCTAATAACTCACTTCCAAAATATTCTTTTAATTGAAAAAGATGATGCTCTTGCTAAAGAGTTATCCCTTAAATTTCCTTCTACAAAAGTAATACCTGGGGACTTTTTACAATTCAACCTAAACTCCCTAAAAGAAGATAAATGGATGTATTTTGGTTCTCTTCCTTACAATGTTTCCAAACCAATCATTTACAAAATTATTTCTAGTGAGAGATTTTACAATAAATCCTTTTTTATAATACAAAAAGAGGTAGCAGAAAAATATATATACAGAAAGCCTTACTCCATGCTATCCCTTATTACTGCCTTGTATGCAGATTGTGAAAAAATATTAGATATATCCCCTGAATCATTTAAACCCAGACCCAATGTTATAAGTTCTTTAATATCCTTTACTCCTATAAGAAGCTCTTTCCAAGAATTGGCAAGAATTGAGTCTTTAATAACTCTCTCTTTTAGACATCCTAGAAAGAATCTCTACAATAATTTGAGAAATACACCGTTTGAGAAAGGCTCCCATTTATTCAAAACAATGAGGCCATCTCAACTCTCCTTGGAGGAGTACAAAAAGATATTGAATTATTCCTCCTAATCTTTTGATATAATTAGGGTAATGAAAAAGAAAAAGGAGAAGGAGAAACAATTAGATTTTGGTCTTAGAAATACTCCAAAGAATGTTTACTACAAATATAAAGATCAGTATGAATTATGGTTAGCTGGTCTTGAAACAAAGAAATTTATTAAAGATCCTTTTACCTGGTTTTCAATAATTATATCTCTTACTTTCATTATTACAGAGATATTTACTATTGAGACTAGTGGAGCAATTCCTTCAAAAATTCCTATTTTAAACTACTATACAAACCCTATTAAAAGACTTTCTAGTAATGAATATATCTATCTCTTTCCCCTGTTAGGAATAGTTACCCTTCTGGGTTCTATTGTCCTATCTAATAGGTTCTATCATAAAGAGAGAGATTTAGCTAAAGTATTACTGCTTATAATGTTATTAACTAATATGTCTTTCTGTTTTATGTTTCTCAAATTATTTTTAATATTTTAAATATGGACATATCTATACCAACAAAGTTTTTAGAGCGAATTCTTAAGATTAATAGCTTGAGTATATCCCAAGCATATGATAAATATTTTAATTTCTGGCCCCTATTTCTTGTCGGCTTTCTTTTTTCCTTACTTTTACTCCCCTTTATTGGTAGGCTAGCAACAAAATACGGGATTACATACAAACCAAAAGATAGAAGAAGAGGCAAAGATTATGATAATCCCCAGAAAGCTGTACATACAATAGAAACTCCAGCTTTAGGTGGTCTTGCAATAACTATCCCTGTTCTTGTTGGAATTTTACTATTCTTTAGATTGGATGCCTTCACTATACCAATACTAATAGCAATCCTAATCCTTCTAATAGGGTCAACTTTGGATGATGTGTTTAATCTCTCTTCGAAAAAGCAATTAACATATCAAGCATTAGCAGCTCTAGTAATAGCAATCTCCATTATTGATCTATCAAATATTAGTTTCTTTGCGAATGATTTTCTTAATCTAACAACATTAAGATGGTCTTCTTCAATTCTCTCTCTCCCAATCTCTATAGTCTTTCCAGGGGATTTAATATTAATGATATGGATACTTCTGTGCATTAACTCTGTGAAGTGGGTGGGAGGCTCTCCTGGACTTGTAGAATCATACTCCTTAACCATCTTCCTCCTTCTCTTTGTAGTAGGACTGAGATCTCTTTCTCTCTTCTCCTCATCCTTAAGTATATTAATTGCAGGCTCTTTACTCTCTCTTGTTTACTTCGCATTCCCTCCACCAAAAATTATGTCTGGTTCAAGTGGTAAATCAATATATGGTTTTCTAATTAGTATTCTAGCTCTTACTAGTGGTGTTAAGTTCTCAACCACCATTATGCTCCTTGCTCTCCCCCTTATAGACTTTGTCTATGTAATCATTTACAGATATTTAAAGTACAAACCTAAAACACTTCCCGAACTAATGAAAATAAATGATACTTCTCATCTACATCACAAACTCCTTAAACTAAATTTAAGTAATGTTCATATCCTTTTGATAGAGACTTCAATATCCCTGTTAATAGGTTCGTTTGCAATACTTTCAACAGGAGCATTACGATACTTCGCATTAATTTTTGGCCTATCTTTGGCGATAGGGTTTGTTGTTTACATCAATTACAAAGCCTCAAAAAAGGATGAGAAACAGAAAGAGTCTCCAGAATCTAAGTACTCATATTAATCCTTTGTAGACAAATAGTAGTAGCTTGAATATAATGAATATATGAAAAAATGGAAATCTCCCTTAATAATTTTTGCCTTAATAATAGCTCTATCTCTCTTTCTCTTTTTTGTACCGTTAGATAATATAGTTAGGAATCTACCAATACTAAAAGGTTTCTATGAAAACACCTCTTTAGAAATAACTACTCCAAATGGAAAAGCAACTGTAAAGCTTAATGAAAAAGAGTATGGAGAAACTCCAGCCACTATTCAGAATCTTTTTGCGGGTGAATATGATGTAGAACTAACTAGAACAGCACAAGAGGAAGGGTTTTACAAAAGCCATTCTTTTCCTCTCGAATTAACAAAAAATACAACCTCCAGAATTAATATTGAGATAGGACCGGATAACAACCTACATGGTTTTCTTCTCTACTATACACAGGACAATACCATTAGCTCTGGTAGTGGTCAGATAATGGTTACCTCTAATGCTAATGGTGCAAAGATATATTTAGACAATGAATATCTCGATATTGCTCCAATTACTAATCTTGAATTAACAAAAGGTGAATATACTATCTCTATGACCAAAAAAGACTATGAAGATCTCACTTTCCCTGTCCTTGTAGAAGAAGGGTATATACTAAATATTAAAGGATACCAATTCCCTGTTCCAGTAACTTTTGAAAGTGTACAAAACGATGAGTAAACAAGATTTAACTAAAATTAAAGGTCAGGTTCCAGTTTCAGTTATTGTTCATGGAGGCAACTATCTATCATATTTACTTGCCAAAACCCTTCTTGAGCAGGGCAGTCATGTAGTTATTATCGATAAATATACTAACAACTCAAAGAAGTATTTCAATGAATTAAAAAAGACTGGGAAAGTAAGCTTTATCGACTTCAAAGGTCTGAAATCTTTCTATGAAAAGGTCGCTAGAATAGACTATCTCTACTACATGCTTGGACAAAAGCTTGAGGGGAATAAGAAGATTGATAGTAAGGATTTTCTCTCTGAAACAGATTACTTAAACAGCAGTTTAAATGTTGCGAATAAGTACAAAGCAAAAATATCTCTAATTACTTCTTTAAAGCTCAATCGAGAGCTTTCTAATATAATAAATAATCAACAACAGGATGGTAAAACTAAACCGTATACACCCTTAGAATTACAACGATATGGAGAAAACTATGCTGCTGAATTTGTAGATAAAACAAAAGCTAATCTCAGAATTGTTAGACTAGGAACATTGGTTGGAAAGGGAATCGACAAAATCGCAGATAACGTATTAGATAAACTTTTTGTAGATGCTACCCAGAAACATCAAATAGAGATAGAGGGAGAGGGATTAGAAATCCACAACCTAATTCATGAAAGTGATGCTGTATATGGAATACTCAAGCTTACATTTTCAAATGATACAAAAGGAGAGGTAATATCTTTGTGTAACAAGAATGAATATTCTACACTTTCTTTGGCATACAAGCTATTAGAAATAGATGTAGAAGCTAAAGCAATTAAGTTCGTTGAAAAAGAAAACAGTAATACTCTCTTACAAGACCTGTACGTACCAGCTCCAAATGCTACACAGTTTGGATGGAAACAGAATATATCTTTAGAAGAAAGCGCCATCGATCAGGTAAGCTCCTACTATGAAATGTCTGACAAGAAGTGGACATTAGATAAGACAGAGGGAAAGACGAAAAGCTCTGAAGATATATCCCAAAAATCAAAAACTAAGCTAGGGGTTTTTGTATCTTCCATATTAAAACCTTTTAGGAAAATATCTAAGCCTAAAGAGCTTTTTAAAGAGATTAACTACATTAAAATATTCACAAGTTTTCTGTTAATAGTACTCTCTTTTCTCTTTGTATATTTTGTAATAGCACCCATCGTTGGAATTTCTCTCGGTAGTTTCATAGTGTACAAAGAAGGAGAAAAACTTTCTGAGGGTATTTCTACTTTAGATTTCAATAGAATAGAGAACTCTTCTGAGAGAATTTCATACAATATTGATAGAGTAGATAGTAGTTTAAATAGATTGTATTGGGGTTTTAATCTTTTAAATTTAGAGGATGAGTACAGGAATTTAGATAAGATTGTACAGGGTACAAAATATGCTTCTGAAAGCATTACTTACTTAAATCTAGGTCTTCTTCCTCTTGGGGAGTATATAAAGGATTTTGAGCCTTCTATAGAATTTGGGAATGAAGAAGTAGTAGAGAAAAAAGAGTATACACAGTACCTAGAATCGATGAATGAGAATAAACATCTTATTACAGAGGGTGTATATAAAATGTCTTTAGCACAAAGCCTTGTTAACTCCGTTGATACAAGAAAGATCCCTCCCTTTCTTAAGGATTTTGTATTTGAATACAAGGATATTATCAGCAATATTGATACTTTAGTGGGCCCTCTTGAGCAAATATTAGATTTCCTACCAGATATCCTTGGTTTAGATGAACAGAAAAGATACCTAATACTCCTTCAAGATGACGCAGAGTTAAGAGGAACAGGTGGCTGGATTACAAGTTACGCCTTAGTGGGGATTGAGGGTGGACAAATCGTAGAATTGTATATAGATGATATATCCAGTGCACAAGCTATCCTTTCCCTGGGAGGAAACAGTTACAGAACTCCTAGCTCTATGGTAAGAGCCTTTCAAGATACAAGATACTCCTTTCCTTTAGTGAACTGGGATCCTAATCTACAAAATGTCTTACTAAGTTCTGAGCAATTCATATATGACTTAGGAAAAGGAGATAAGTTGGATGGGATAATCACCATTGATTTAACTGCTTTACAAAGACTTTTAGGACAGTGGAATGGGATAGAGGTCCCTGGGGAATCAGAACTAGTTACCTCTGAGAATCTGTATCCTAAAATCTTTGAAGGTGGTACTCCAGATGGCCCAAATTCATCTCGTAAATCTATTTTTCTTACAGATCTGTTTGATTCAGTTACTACAAAACTGTTCTCTTCTAACTTTGAAGATTACAAATCAATATCCGATGTCTTAGCACAATCTCTAGAGGAGAAACATATACAAGTAACCTTCAAAAACTCTAATGCCCAAGCATATGCAGACTCTCAAGAATGGGATGGGAATTTAGATTCAGAATTTTTAACTACCCCTATAAATATTGACTGGAATTGGGGAGCAAATAAAGCGAACCTATATATCAAAAAGAATCATACATTAACTGTAAATATTGAAGATGTCGAAACCATCTCGTATACCTATCAAATAGCGATTGAGAATAGCTCTACGAAGGAAGAATACCCCCAAGGAGAGTATATTAATTATATTAGAGTATTTCTCCCATACAGTTCTAAAATAACTGGAATAAAGGGTTTAGAGGATAACAGATACGATATATATGAGGAATCTGGTTACAAGGTAGCTGGGGGGTGGTTTAATATCCCTATCAAAACAACAAGTACTTTCGAGATTAAGTATCAAATCCAAGCACAAGATTTTGGACCAGACTTTTTCTTAAGAGAAAGTGATACTAGATATGAACTAGATCTTAATATATACAAACAGCCTGGGAGTAAGAAAGATGCATACAATCTATCAGTAATATATCCTGAAGATTGGACAATCGAAAATAGCGAGGGATTAACTAGAATAGAAAACAATCTAAACAAAAGATTTGAGCTTTCTTCTGATCAACATTTCTACATCTCCTGGAAAAAATAATTAGACCTTAATCTCTTTTCTCCTTTTAAGATACATATATACCTCAAGTATTTCCTCTAAAGAAGTCTCTTTCATAGAGGCAAATTTCCCAATTTCTTCTATCTCTAAATCAGTATTAATGGGCATCCTGTTACTAATTCCAATAGGTTTAATAAAGGTTGCTATATGATTTGATTTACAATTCGTGCATGAGAAGTGTATAATACTTGACATATTGGTGTCTTGGATTATTTCTAAATCTTTTGGAGAATAAGGTTGCCCACATTTATCACAAAACCTAGCGATATTTTCTATGAAGAATTTTTTCTTCTTTTCTAAATTGTTATTATTCAAAGACTTTCTCATATATTAAATTATATCATAATCACTAAATGGTAAAGATTTCAAACAAAGAGAAACAGATAAATGAGCTAGTTAAAAAAGGGAAAGAGCAAGGTTTTCTTTCTCAAGAGGATATCCTCGAAGTCTTTCCTACAATAGAAGAAGATATTGTTCTTTTGGATGATATTTTTAAAAAGCTACAAAAAAACGAAATTGAGGTTCTTGAACCAGAGGAGGATATTGTTGATACATCAAAGGAATTAACCCTTGAGACTAAAATCCGTATTCTTAAAACAATACAATCTACTATTTCCACAGATGCCATTAGATCCTATCTATATGAAATCGGTAAAATCCCATTGCTTACAGCTGAAGAGGAAGTTATTTTAGCAAAGAGGATTGAGAAAGCGGATAAAGAGGCAACTCAACTATTAATAACTGCAAATCTTAGATTGGTTGTTAGTATAGCTAAGAAATATAGTAAGAGTGGCCTAGAACTGCTTGATTTAATCCAAGAGGGTAACATTGGCCTTATGAGGGCTGTCGAGAAGTTTGACTATCACAAAGGCTTTAAATTTTCTACGTATGCTACCTGGTGGATAAGACAGGCTATTACTAGGGCTATAGCAGATCAGGCAAGGACCATTCGTGTACCTGTACATATGATTGAGACTATTAACAAATTTAATAAGGTAAATGGGACTTTAACTACACGACTTGGCAGACAGCCTACTGATGAAGAAATCGCAAAAGAAATGGATATTGAGATAGGGAAGATTGCTGAGATAAGGAAAATTAAACAGAACCCATCCTCTTTAGCAACCCCTATTGGAGATGAAAAGGATAGTAAACTACAAGATATATTACCTGATGAATGGTCACAAACTCCGGAGGATTATGCAACTTCTGAATATCTCAAAAATCAACTCAAAGATATACTAGATACCCTTCAAGATAGAGAAAGAAGAGTTCTCTCTTTAAGATTTGGGCTTACAGATGGAGTAACACGAACACTAGAAGAGGTTGGAAGAGAGTTTGGAGTAACAAGAGAAAGAATCAGACAGATAGAGGCAAAAGCCCTAAGGAAACTAAAAGATAAGTCTGCAGAGAAGAAATTAGATGACTATATAGCTCCCTAATCTTCGGGATTTAATTCAAAAAAGGATTCAGGCAAAACAGGGAAACTATCCTTAGTTTTTTCAGAAATCAAATTGAGTAGCTCTTCATCAAATTTAGAAGCTAATGGTTTGGTGTAATTCTCAGCATTTGGATTAATTGTAGAAAAAGTCTTATTAGATACTAACAAAATACCACCCCAAGCTATTCCAACCATAACTGTTAAGAGTATTACCCAAAAATATTTTCTAAAAATTTCCATGCTCTAATCGTAAAAGTTTATATTATCAACTCCATATATTCTAAGAGATATTGAATACCCAAGATTACCATCCTCATCAGCTTCTTCCGAATATGAAAGACTCTCTACTACCGGAAACATTGGCATAGCCTCTAAATCCTTTAAAAAGGTTATTAAATACACCTTAGGTCCAGCTACGCTTAGCCTTACAGTATACGGCTCTAACACATTAAAAGAAAACTCCGAATCTCTTACTTTATATTCTGAGAAACCAACAGATTTTAACAAGAAGTTATTCCTAGTTACAACAGCATCTATATTAGCTAGAAAGAGACTAAAATTCTCAGAAGACGGATATATTAGCGTTATATCATCAAAAGTCTCCTTATATTGAGCGTACTGACCATCTAAACTCTGTAAAGCCTCAAACTTGTCCTTTAAAGCAACAGATATTTCCCGTTTCTTTTTTATCTCTTTATCTATCTCCTGAACAGTTTTAATAGTAGGAACAACAGCAAAAACAATAAGGAGAGTTCCTGCAATAAAGGTTAAACCCGTAAAAATCAAATCTGTCTTTTTCTTCGCAGATTTCTTTACTATCTTTACGTATTCAACTTTCTTCTGTCCAGTTTCAAGTGCGCCCATCCTATTCTACCTCCCTGATTGCTGTAAAACTTAAAGATACCTCCCATTCATCTCCACTCTTTTTTACATCAAATTTCACATTTTCATAATACTCATTGTTCTTTAAAGACTCCTCGTAGTTTTTCAGTGCTGTAAAATCAATAGTCTTAAGAGAAATAGCTACTCTGGAGTTGTTAATACTTATATTTTCTACACTCAATGTAAGTGGTACGCCATTAATAATCTCAGAAATCAAATTTGAATTCAAATCTTGAGTAGATTTAATCTCTTCTACATCTCCTAATAGATTTTGTAGATTCTCATACTTAATAGTATTCTGCTTCCAAGTATCATTTTCTAAAATCTTTACCTGCCTATTAATCTCATCTGTTAAATCGTTGTTTTGCTGATCTTTAATAAACCTGAAAGCAAAAGCTCCAAGAACTATTATTTGTACTCCAATTAAAAATCCTTTACCTACAGTAGCAAGCCAGTTAATAGAAGTCCTTATTACAGTTCCGGAACCTCCTACTGGTTGTAAAAAGTTTATTGATTTTGTTTCGTCTTTTTTTCCTAGCATCAGGCAGTAAATATATTTACTAATAATAGTATATATACTTTTTGAAAAAGTTTCCATAGTATAGAGATGAAATATCTATTTTGATATAATTGTAATTATAAACATACAAAAAACTAAAACAGAAAAAATATTTATTGGTGTTTCATGGCCCTATGCTAGTGGTAAAATCCATCTAGGACATCTCGCAGGGCAAAATATTGCATGTGATGTTTTCTCTAGGTACCACAGATTAAAGGGAAACCAAGTATTAATGGTCTCTGGAAGTGATAGTCATGGAACTCCAATACTCTTCAAGGCAGAAAAGTTAGGTATCTCACCTGAAGAATTGGCTAAGAAATCTCATAAGGAGATATCACAGACCTTTAAAAAACTTTCCCTAATATATGAAAACTATAGTACCACTACTACTAAAAACCATGAGGAGATAGTACATAACGTATTTCTTGTTTTAAAAGAGAGAGGATATCTGTATACACAGAAATCAAAACAGTATTTTGATGAAAAAGTTGGAAGATTTCTTCCTGATAGATATGTTAGAGGGATATGTCCTGAGTGTGGTGCTACCAACGCTCGAGGTGATGAGTGTCCAGAGTGTGGGAAATTCTTAAAACCAGAAGATTTAATAGACCCCTACAGTACTCTTTCAGATACAAAGCCAGTCTTTAAAGAAACAGAGCATTTTTACTTAGATCTAAAGAAATTAGAACCTCAACTAAAGAAATGGATAGATAAAAGCAGTGATAACTGGAGAAAATGGGTAAGAGAATTCTCAAAAGGTTGGATTAGAGAAGGTCTAGAGCCAAGAGAGGTAACTAGAGATATGAATTTTGGTATTTCTGTTCCAGTCGAAGGTTGGGAAGGGAAAGTGTTGTACGTATGGATAGAGGCTGTAATTGGGTATCTCTCTGCTTCAATAGAATGGGCTCAAAAGATTGGTAAGCCTCAGGAGTGGGAAGAGTTCTGGAAAGATCCAAAATGTAAGCATTTCTACTTCATAGCAGGAGGGAACACCTCTTTTCATACAATAATATGGCCCGCTGAGTTATTAGCATATAGTGAAAAGTATACAGATGATTCTCTATGGAATAAATATAAACTCCCTGGAGAAAGTAAAAGAGAACCTCTAACTCTCCCTTACGATGTACCTTCTAACAAAATGCTCCTTTTTAAAGGTAAAAAGATGTCGAAGGGAGATGGTACAAGTTTAGATGCAGATTCCCTTTTAGAGAAGTACAGCGAAGATTTGATAAGGTTCTTTTTTGTTAGATATGCTCCTGAAAACCATGATAGGGAATTTGAATGGAAAGACTTCTTAGATTGTAACAATAACGAACTAGTTGCAAACTTAGGAAACTTCATAAACAGAACCCTAACTTTTGTCCAAAGTAAATTTGGTGGTACTGTTCCAGAGGGAGAGATAGAAAAAGAGGTACAAGAGCAAATTGAAACCTCTTTTAAAGAGATTGGAAAACATATTGAGAGGTGTGAGTTTGTTAAAGCTAGCGAAGCATTACTTAAGTTCGGAGATTTTTCAAACAAATACTTTAATGACAAAGCCCCATGGGTTTCGTACAAAGAGAATATTAAGGAGTGTAGTAATACAATATATAACTCAATACAGCTAGTAAATGCATTAAGAACTTTGATAAAGCCCTTTATACCTAATGCTTCTAACAAATTAAGGGATATGCTCAATATTAAAAATGAGTATGATCCAAACGAAGAATTAACTACAAAGGGTGTTGTTTCTCAATTAGAAAATAGCTGGTACTTAGAAGAAATTCCAAGTTTAACAAAGTTGGGAGATATTAAGATTCTTTTTGAGAAAATAGATAGAGAAGAGGAAAGACCTTAGGATTCTTCGATTTGCTCCCCCATTAATACCCCCTTAGCTAGACCTAAGGTTACTAATTCCTGCCATACAGATTCAGTAATAAAGGGAACAAATGGATGCATTATCTTCAAATTCTCTTTTAAGATATACAATAGCTCTGTTAGTTTCTCTACTCTCTTTGTTGACCCTATCTCCTCTTTCTGTATTTCTTTCTTAACATCCTCTATCCATATATCACAGAATTGATGCCAGAAGAACTCTCTAATACTTTCTGCTCCTAAGTTAAATTGATATTTTCTTAGATATGTAAGAACTTTTTTAACATGCTTTCTAGTTTCTTTAACTCTTTTCTCGGACTTTTTCACATTACTTTTTACAATCCTCTCTATTTCAGATTCATCAATATTCATTAATATGAATCTACTAGCATTCCATATCTTGTTAACAAAGTTTCTGTTCCCTCTAATCTTTTCCTCTCTAATTGGAGCATTTGAACCAGGAAGAGCATCACTAAAGTACCAAAGTCTTAGAGAGTCCGATCCATACTTAGATGTCATCTCACTTGGTTCTACCCCATTCCCCTTAGATTTAGACATTTTAGAACCATCAGCTGCAAGAATTAAACCATGTAGAAATACTGTTGAAAAAGGAGATTTCCCTGTAGAATATATTCCCATCATCATCATTCTTGCTACCCACCAAAATAGTATATCTCTTGCAGTTTCCATGACTTGGGTAGGATAGTATTTCTTAAAATCTTTTCCCTTTACTCCTCCTAAAGTAGAGTAAGGAAGTTGACCTGAGCTAAACCAAGTATCAAACATATCTGTTTCTGGCTCCCACTCTTCAGAGTCTTTCGGTGCCCTCTCCCCTATATATATCTCTCCAGTACCTTCGGGTTTTTCTCCTGTTTCTTTAATATATTCCTCTACACTTTTCCCTTTGTTTTCCCTTAACCAATCATAAAGTTTTTTACCCCCGCTATACCAGACTGGAATTCTTTGTCCCCACCATAGCTGTCTAGAAATACACCAAGGTTGAATATTGTTAAAGAAGTATTCCAATGCTTTCTGTTGTCCAGTTGGAATAACTACTGTCTCTTCCTTTTCTAATGCCTCTAAAGCTGCTTTAGCTAGAGGTTGTACATCTACATACCACTGATTTGATATTAACGGTTCTACTGCTGTTCTACACCTCTCACATACCGCTACCTCATGTTTGATGTTTTGGATATCGGTTAAAAGACCTAGGTCATCTAATTCACTACATAACGATTTTGAGCATTCTATGGTATCCAATCCCAAAAATCTCTCAGGAATATCTCCTTCCATCTTTGCCTCTTCATTAATTACATTAACAACCTCCAGATCATTTCTTTTACCTATTTCAAAATCTACTGGAGAGTGTGCAGGAGTTACCTTTACAGCTCCCGTACCAACCTCCATGTCTACATCCCTATCTGCAATTATGGGAATTTCTCTTTGAGCTATTGGTAAGAGAAGATTTTTACCTATAAATTCAGCATATCTCTCATCATCAGGATTAACAGCTACTGCGCTATCTCCAAGCATAGTCTCAGGTCTAGTTGTAGCTACTGAAATACCTTTTACACCAAATTTTTCATTAGCTCTGGCTTGGTCTTCCTTATCCACAAATGGATACACAATATATGCAAATATCCCTCTTCTTTCTTCATGCTCAGTATCTATATCTGCTAATGCTGTTTTACAATTTGGACAGTAATTAATAATTCTTTTATCCCTATATATCAACCCTTCCTCATACATTTTATAGAAAGTTTCATACACAATCTCTGTTAATTTCGGATCTAAGGTAAAGTACTCTCTAGAGTAATCAGCAGACAAACCAATTCTCTTCTCTTGTTCTCTAGCATTTTTAGCATTCTTAAGACTAAATTCATAGCACCTTTTAAAAAACTCCTCTCTTCCTAACTCCCATTTATCTATACCTATCTCTTTCAGTACCTTTGTAAAAGAGGTCTCTGTTTGTATTCCTGCATGGTCTTTGCCCGGTAAAAGAAGTGTTGGATGACCTATCATCCTTTTGTATCTACCCATTGCATCTTGAAAAGAATACCCACACATATGGCCAATATGTAAATCTGCGTTAGCATTGGGAGGAGGCAGAGTTATTGTGAAAAACTCCTTTACCTGTACTCCATTTTCTTCTAAATATTTTTCCATTGTCTCAGGCTTGCTTAATCCTGATTTCTCCCATATTCTAATTGCTTTCTCTTCCTGAGTTTTAGAATCATATGCTTTTGGTATTTCTTTTATCATTGCTCTTTATTATATATTAAAAATGCCCCCACACTAAAATGCACTTAATACATTCTAATGCGAGGGCGAATTCGCGATACCACCTCACTTCCTTAATACATTGCTATATCAAGCTTAGTAACCACATATATGGTCTCCTTCTTTACAGTTAGGCTCTGTTAGGTTCTACTTTCTAAAAAGATTTCTTCCTAAAACCTCCAGGACGACTACTCCTGTATTAACGGTATTCAATTATACCATCTTGCCCATCCAACAGAAAGATGATGTGATATAATCGAAGGATGACAAAAGGAAGAAAACAATATTATGACAGAGGCAATCTCAAGCTATGTACTCTGTCTGGAACCAGAGAGGTTGGAAGAAACTGTAACTTTGTAGAAGTTGGAGATGAGATAGTAATAGTAGATGTGGGATATGCTTTTCCTGGACATGAACTGCTAGGAATTGACTATCTAATCCCTAATCTTAAGTATCTTAAAAAGAACAAGAAAAAAGTAAAAGCAATTTTAATTACACACGGACATCTAGATCATACAGGGGCATTAAGATGGATACTACCTGAGTTAGACTTTCCTCCAATATATGCAGGTGCTTTCGCTAAAGCATTGATTGAAGAAAGATTAGATGAATACAATCTTAAAAATAAATCTAAAGTTATTGGTGTAACAAGACATACTAATATTAATATTGCAAAAAACTTTAAGGCTTCATTTATAGGTATAACACATAGTATTCCAGATGCTTTTTCAATATTTCTACAAACTCCTAAAGGTAATATATTTTTCTCTGGTGACTACAAGATAGATTTAGAACCTACAAGTGAATTAGAAGCCGATTATGCTAAATTAAAATCTCTTAGAGGGAAAGTCGATCTAGCCCTAATGGAAAGTACTAATGCCACTCAAACAGGAAAATCTCCTTCAGAAACAGTTATCCTGAAAAATCTAGAAGGCGTTATTAGAGAAGCAAAAGGTAGGGTAATAATTGCATCCTTTTCATCTCTTTTAACAAGGTTGCACTCTCTTTTTGAAATAGCGAAAAGAACTAACAAGAAAATATTAATCTCAGGAAGAAGTTTAGAACAAAGTATCTCAATAGCTAGTAGACAGGGCTATATCAAGATACCTAAAGGGTTAATGATTAAAGAAAAAGAGATTCGTAATTACAAAGATAATCAACTAATGATTCTTTGTACTGGTAGTCAAGGAGAAAGGTTTGCAGCACTAAATAGAATTTCTCTAAATGAGCATAAATATATAAAGATAAAGAATGGAGACTTAGTAATTATGTCCTCCTCTGATATACCCGAAAATGTCACTAGTATAGAGCATATGACTGATAGAATAATCGCTCTAGGTGCTGATTTAATAAAAGATACTGTAGAAACAAAAATACACTCAACAGGACATGGGAATCAGGAAGATATGAAAATTATGTATAACCTTGTCCAACCTAAAACAGTTATGCCTATCCATGGACCTTTAACCTTTAGATACTTTAACAAGAAAAACTATCTTTCTTGGGGTATGAAAGAAGAAGATATTTTCTTAACAGATGATGGTCAAGTATGGGAATTCAACGGAAGGACTTGGAGAAAAGGAAAAGCTATTGAATCTAGGCCCATATTAATTGACGGCTTAGGAGTAGGAGATACAGGAGAAATAGTATTGAAAGATAGAAAACAGTTGTCAGAATATGGAATATTTGCCATTGTCTTAAATCTAAGTTCCAAAACTCATCGCTTGATGGGAAATCCTCAATTCATATCCAGAGGGTTTATATACATGAAAAAATCAAAGGAGCTATTAAAGGAGATTCAAACAATCATCTTTGATGTACATAGAGCCTGGGAAAACAATTCTAAGAAAAAAACAAGGTATGACTATGATGAATTAAAAAACTCCATGGAGAAAGCTATTAGTAAGTATATATACAAAAAAACAGAAAGAGAACCAATCATCTTGATAGTGACTGTATAGTTGAATACTTTTAATGGTATAATTTTGCCATATGATAAAACTGCCACTAAGAAAATCAAAAAGTAAAAACCTTCTTGATGGAACAACCCCTATTGTAGCTTTGGATATTGGAACAGATACCGTAAAAAGTATTCTCTTTACAATGGGAGAGTATGGAGTATCTGTAAACAGAATCTCTAGAATAGAACAGCAAAAACATGCTATGAAAAGTGGCATTATCAGGAATTTAGATACTGTATTAGAGAATTGTAAACTATCTATTAATCAACTTGTTAGTAATTTAAAACCAGAAGAGTATCCTAAATATGTAATTATGGGTATTGCTGGAGAGTATATTCAGGGTGTTTCCATTGTAGTTAACTATGAAAGAGAAGAAAACTTTGAGAAAGAGGTAACTAGAAAAGAACAAGACAAAATACTAGAAAAAGTAAAATTCCAAATTGCAGAAAATGGAAAAGAGGATTTAAGTCTTAGAACAGGCTTAAGGAATGAAGATATTGAGATTCTCCATATCACACCCACAGGGTTAGAGATTGGAGGAATGCCTGTTAATACCCTTATTGGATACAAAGGGAAAGATGTAAGATTGAATTTCTACGCATCTTTTGCACCTAAAACATATACCGAAGCACTAAGGAAAGTAGCCTCATCTCTCAATTTTGAGGTCTTAGGTATTGTCTCTCAACCTTTTGCGGTAGCTAGAGCACATTCAGGAGGAGATAATACCAATTTCTCAGCTATGTTCATTGATGTGGGTGGAGGAACCACAGATTTAGCTGTAGTTAAACATGGGAATGTAGCTGAAACACAAATGTTTGCTTTTGGGGGGAGAGTATTTACAAAAGAGTTAGCAAAATTAACTGATTCAGACTTTAGACATGCGGAACAGAGAAAAATTAAGTACTCTAGTAAAGAGCTTCCCAAAGAAGTCTTAAGACAGGTACAAAGAGTTATGTACTCAACTTCAGGCCTTTGGATGAGAACTTTAAAGATTGCTCTTCAAAGCTGTGAAGATGTAGGTGCGCTACCAACTCAAATATATCTTTGTGGAGGAGGGGCACTTCTTCCAGACATTAAACAATCCCTTATGGAATTTCCTTGGAAGAAATATCTTCCAATTGCAGTTGTTCCTAAAATTGATATGTTTACTCCAGATCTTTTAGGCTCTATTGTTGATAATAGTGGAGATCTAGAAAATATATATGATATTACCCCAGCTTCCTTAGCTAAATTCTTGTATGATATGGAAATAGATAGGGTAAAGAAAAATATAAATTGGGAAGTATAATAATGGAAGAGAAAATTAAGACATCAAAAATAATAATAAATGAAGATAGTGAGCTAACAGATGTAGTAAGAGAGATACATAAAAGTAAAGCAGAAAGAATAATTCTTACTTTTACAGAACAAACGGACCTTTTAATAAGCCCTATCAATCTAAAAGTTTTACTAGAGGGAGCATTAAGAGAAAAGAAACTTTTAATTGCACAAATAATACAAAATCCTACTGGTATAAGGAATGCAAAACTTGCAGGTATTAAAACTATTGATACTCCTTCTAGTCCAACTGAGTATGATTGGGAAGATGCATATGAGATGGTTGTAGAGAATGAGAAAAAGAAAAAGNTAAAGAAAAAAGAATTAGAGAAAGAAGAGCCTGATGAAAAGAAAAAGTTTGAAGAAAAGATTGTTAAAGANAGNAGTGAGAAGGNAGTAGAGAAGAAAGGAAATGGNTATGTTGATAAAAGAGGAATGAAATCTAAGGCTCCCTTCATATCGATAGATGAGGATTTTCCCCAGGCACAAAAACTAAGAGAAGAAATTCCTGTAACACAAGTTCCTACAAAGAAAATTAGGGGTTTTAAGAAAACAAAATTTTCACCTTTAGGGAAGAAAAAGTTAAATATTTTAGAGAAAGTTAAAGGTTGGAACAAAAAGAAGGTGATAAGAATTGCTTTACTAGGTCTTTTCTCTTTGTTACTCATCCTTGGATTGGGTGGATACCTTTACAATAGTTTTGTACCATTGGTTAAAGTAACAATATTTGTAGAAGCTAAAGGGGTAGAGATTGAACAAGTATTAACGGGGGATACTGATATTGAAGAGGTTGATTTTGAGAATTCTTTAATTCCAATTAAAAAGGAAAGTGCAAGTCAGAGCCTTTCTGATGATGTTACAGCAACAGGAAAAGCTTTTAAGGGAGAAAAAGCTGCTGGGGAAGTAAATGTCGCTTACAATATTGGAGAGGAGTGTTCAGAAATAGAAGAAGAGAAAATAAAACTCAGTCTTTCTGCAGGACACATTATGTCTACTTCGGGTTTAAACTTTAAATTGGTAACTGGGGCTGAGATTATTTGTAATACGATAACTCCTGTTAATTTAGAAGCTGTCGCTATCGGAGAAGAATACAATGTAGCAAGTGGTAAATCTTTCTCTATACAAGGATATTCTTCCGATGAAGTCTATGGCTTAAATGCTACTGCTTTCACAGGTGGTACAAAGGAGGAATATTCTGTTCTTTCCCAAACGGATGTAGATAATGCAGTAGAACAACTAAGTACCACTGCTATAGAAGAGGTTAAATCAGATTTAAGAGATTTAGCTAGAGGTTGGGAAATAATAGAAGATAGTATAAAGAGTGAAGTAGATAAAGATAGTATTAAAACTGATAAAAGTGTTGGGCAGGAAGCTACCACTGTTAATCTAGATCTCTCCATAAAAGGTGAAGCCCTCTATTACTCAAAAGAGGGATTAATGGAAGCACTAACAGAATTGTTAAGAGAGAAAGNTAAAGAGGAAAATCTTTTTAATTCAGAANGTGAATTGGAATTAGTTTTAGGAGATGATATAGATACAGATATTTCCATTGAAGAGATAAAGGGAGATNCTGTNAAANTTAAAATAGTTGCTTCCTCTTTAATTAAGCCTGATATTGATAAAACAGAGATCCAAAANAAATTAAAGGGTATGGAGTGGGAGAAAGGAAAAGAATATATTAAAGGATTAAAGTACTCTGATAAGGCTCCTAGTATTGTATTTCAACCTATGAAGTATCCAGAATTCTTAAAGAAATTCCCTAGTAGATCAGGTAGAGTTCTAGTTAAGATTGAAAACTACAAGAAAGATGAATAATCTTTCAATTAACCCCATTTATTGATAAAATAGCCTGTATTTAGTACCCGTAGCTCAATTGGATAGAGCAATTGCCTTCTAAGCAGTAGGTTGCCGGTTCGATTCCGGCCGGGTACACCAGGAGAGGTGCCTGAGTGGTCGAAAGGACACGCTTGGAGAGCGTGCGTATGAGAAATCGTACCGTGGGTTCGAATCCCACTCTCTCCGTTTTCATCTTTTAACCTATACTTTCTCTTTTCTCAATGATATCCTTTAAAACATGTTAGATGTAATTGGAATAATATATTTTACTCTCTCAACCCTATACCTCTTAGGAGATTTCCCTATTGGAATATATGAGTTCTTAGATTTAAGGGAAGGATATGCAATAAGTGACTATGCTACTCTTTACAATATAAGTACATATTTCAATGTGTCTGCAATAATAACAGGTCTAATTTGTGGATTAGACTCAATTACTAATTCAATATATAAACATAGGAAAGTAGATAAACTACTTTACAACTATCATGCTCTCTTCTCTTTTACCCTCCTGGGTATAGGTCTGTTCCCTCTAACAGGCAATATTGGGTGGTCTGTCTCTAGAGTATTTCATTGGATATTTGCTCTCTCTTTCCTCTTCCTATACCCCCTTACCAGGTTATTAATTCTTAAAGAGATTAGAAAAAGATCCTTTAAAAAGATATTCCCTATATTCCTCTTGTTAAATGGACTAGCTTTTGTAGTTATAATCTTTACAAAGTTCAAAAGTACGATCTACCCAGAATATCTCATCTGGTTATCCCTACTAACAACAATTATCATGAGTAAAATTTCTTTAACAAAGAAATAGCATGTACAAGATCCCTCTCCAAGAAGAAAGTAGGGTAAAAAGGTAGTATAAAAGGATTGTTTAGTATTACTCTTCGTTTTCCTCTCCACTTTCACTATCCTCAGAAGTATCTTTGATCTCTTCTGTAGGAATTATCATAACTCTCCTTTCTCTTCCTTCTCCTGTACTCTCTGTCGTAATATCATCAAAAACCTGTAAAGCCATATGCACAACTCTTCTATCTGAAGGAGACATTGGTGAAAGCTCTATTGTTTCTCCTAATATCCTAGCATCATCCGCTTTTTGCATTGCTAATCTTTCTATCTTTCTGTTCTTCTCTTCTTTGTATCCCCCTACATCCATAACTACTCTATAATCAGTATCCTGTGGAAGCTTCTTTCTTAAGACTAGACTAAATACATACTGAAAAGAATCAAGATGCTTACCATGATTTCCTATTAGATATCCTAAATCCTGTCCCTCAAAAGAAACATTAATATATGAAACCCCATCAACTTCCTCTACTTCTATAGAATACTCACTATCAATATTTAATAGCTTAACAAGAGTATCTAATTCTTTTTTAATAGTATCTTCCATAGAATTATGTTTTAAAATTATTTTTTCTTCTTTTTTCTTAAAAGATTCCACATATTTTGAGCTCCAGCCTTAGTCTTATCAAAATCCAAAAGGAAATACTGTAAAACAAGAAGGAAGGATTGTATGAACCAATACCAACCTAATGCTGATGGTACAGTAATTGTAAAATATGCTGTCATTAAAGGTAGGAGGAATTTCGTTGATTTCTGCATTCCCTCTTGCATCTGTTGTGTAGGATCCTCGTCCTCTTTCTTTTTCTTTTTGTCCTTCTTTTCGGGTGTTACAATTCCCTGCATCTTTTGTGTAAACATCCCTGTAAAATACTGCGTTATACCAACTAGAAACGAAAGTGCTATATATGGAATTGCTTGAGAAGAAAGTTTCCCAAATTCTGCAGATATATCCTTATAAGATCTAGTTAAATCCCAAAAGAGAAACTTAGTTTGAATATCAATTCCATTAGACATCTGTGTAATATCTCTAACCCATGAATACAAACCTTCAAGATTACCCCCTGTTACAGCCCTTACAACACCTATCATTGCTGAAAGGATTATAATCTGAGGTATAAAGGTTCCAATACAACCCAATGGATTATATCCTACCTTTTTATAGAGTTTTACCTGTTCCTCTGCTAGCTTCTCTTTGTTGTTTGCATACTTTTTCTGTAGTTTATCTAACTCTGGTTTCAAAGAAGACATTTTCTTTGTCATTCCTGTTTGCTTTTTGACAAGGGGGATCATTGCAAGTCTAACTATTGTTGCAATACCTAGTATAGCTAATCCTAAGTTATCCCCAAAAAAATGATACATAAGTATCATTAGATTGAGTAGGGGATTAAAAAATATTGTATTCCATATGTCTCCTAACATTTCTTTTTATGCTTAAGTAAATAAAATATAGAGAATTATACATTAAAGTAAACTATTTTTCAGGAATGGGATCATACCTTCCTGGTTCACTCCAAGGATTACATTTTAATATTCTCTTAACTGCTAAAAAATTTCCTCTAAAAATTCCAAAACTCTCTATTACTCCATATCCATACTCAGAGCAGGTAGGAGTAAATTTACAATTTCTTAAATTAGGTTTTAACTTACCTAGATATCCATGATCTAAAGAAAGGGTTTTTTGATATCCTTTTATTAACCAAAGTTCAATATTTTTAGGTATCTCTAGAAGCCTCTTTAAGTTGTTCCTTAACTTCATTATTAAGTTTTTCATAGTCATCACAATATTTAAACGCTACATATACTCCTTTTATTCCTTCTTCCTCATCCTTGCGAGTAATCTCCCTAAGTAATCTTGTCATCCTATGTCTTTGTACTGCATTTCCAATTTTCTTGCTTACAACAAATGCAAACTGATTAGTTCTTTCATCTTCTTTTACAACTACAAACATTCCATACTCACCTTTGTGTTTTTTACCAATATTTAAGATCTTTTTGATTTCTTTTGTTTGTAAACGGTTTTTAGGAGGAAGCATATTTTAGTATATACTATCTAGCTCTAGATTTTGGAGTTTTTCTTTTAAGTTTGTACTCTTCGCTAACAGTAAGAACTTTTCTTCCTTTTCTTCTTCTTGATTTAAGAACTCTTTTTCCTTTGCTGTTTTTACTTCTAGACCTAAAGCCAAATTTTCTTAATCTTTTTAAATTTTTAGGCTGATATGTTCTTTTCATACTTTTTCTTTTTATCTCAAAGCGAAATCATTATATCTTAATATTAGTAAATAGTGCAAATATTCTCTTTTAAACAAGAAGTTAATTAAATCTCTCTATGTATCTATTCCAGATAGAGAGTATTTGAATTGTTAATAAGTGACCATTTAACAATATATTCCTTAAACTTTTTACAATGTTATCCACATCTTTTCTGAAATCCCTATAATGGGAGTAACAGTCCCAATCGACCGTTTACTGCCCTTGTTATTTTAAAATGAATGAATACTTTTGAGTATGGATAAAATTGATGTTCAAAAATACGCTTCTACTATTCCTAAACCTGAAACAGGTAATCACTCACCCCAAAAGACTGATTTTGATAATGAAGAGATATGGAAAATAGTTACTGAGAACCTAAGACTTGTTTTAGATAGGGTAGAGTATGAGTCTTGGTTTGCAGATATATATCTGGAGAAAATTGAAAATGGGGTAGCTACTTTGTCATGTTCAAACGAATTCAAAAGAGAAACAATTATTAAAGATTACAATAAATTTTTACAAAGTTGCCTTACTAAAGCTACTGGTCAAAATTTACAAATAGATATTCTCATTAAAAAAGAAACTAAAAAACAGAAACCTGTAGAGAGGTATAGGTTTGTTGGTAAAACTGAAACTCCTGTAGTCGATCTCTTTACTCAAATGGAAGGAGATAGAAAAAAATACATTGAGAGTATTCAAAAAGCTAGTTTAAATCCAAGATATACCTTTGATAGTTTTGTAATTGGTCCTAATAATAGGCTTGCAGAGGCTGTTGCTCAATCTGTAGTTTCTGATATGGATAGTGCTATAAAATCTTACAACCCTGTTTTCTATTACGGTAGTTCAGGAGTAGGAAAAACCCACCTTATGCAAGCGATAGGGAATGAGGTATTAAAACAGAATCCTAAGAGGAAGGTAATCTACGTATCTATAGAACAGTTTCTTAATGAAATGATTGAATCTATTAGATCTAAAAAGAATGAGGATTTTAGGAATAGATATAGGGATGTAGATTTATTAATAATAGATGATATACAGTTTGTTGAAGATTATCCTAAAACTCAAGAGGAGCTATTCCATACTTTCAATACTCTTTACCAAACAAATAAACAGATAATACTTGCTTCAGATAGAGCTCCAAAGGAGATTAAAAATATAACAAATAGATTAAGAACTAGATTTGAAGGAGGTATGGTTTCTGATATTCAACCCCCAGACTATGAAACAAGATTCGCTATTCTTAAACTCCTTATGACTGAGAAGGGTTTAGATATACCTGATATATATTTAGATTTAATTGCTAAAAATATTAAAAATAGTGTTAGAGAAATAGAGGGTGCTCTTAACAAAGTAATTACTCTAGCAAAACTTGGAGAGCTACCCTCCTATGAAGAGGTAGCTAGATTTTTACAGGTTGATATAGATAGTAAAAAGAAGAAAGCTACTCCAGAAAAGGTAGTTAAAATTGTATCTGAAACATTTAATATCCCTATTAAAGAGTTAAAAAGTCCAAAAAGGACTGCAATAGTTGCTACTGTTAGACAAGTTGCTATGTACCTTTTAAGAACGGAACTGGAGATGCCTCTTTTGGATGTAGCTGCTACTGTAGGTAGAAAAGATCATACTACAGTAATGCATGCTTGTGATGCTATAGAGGAGAAAATGGAAGATGATTGGAACTTAGCAGAAAAGGTTGAAATTTGTAGAAAAGAAATCTTTTACTAATCTGTGGATTAACTTGTGGGTAACCTTGGGATATGTATTGGAGAACTACCTAGCTCTTCCACAGTAAGAAATATTGTTAAATAAACAGAAGCTTTTACTAACAATATTTAATGATCTCTTATTAATACACATATATACACAATTTAATTAAAGATATACACAACTTAATTAATTAGTAGATACTGTATATACATAAAGTATATTCAATGAATTTCTAATACTCTTTATCAACAGGGTTATCTACATACAAAAAAGGTGAAGGATTTGTGTAAAGAAAAGGAAAAGAATACAGTTATCAACTTTTCCATATATACTACTACTATGATTACTAAATATATAAAATTATTAAAAAGTAGAAAAGTAGAGCAATATTAAGTAGAATGTATTAGATAGAACTGCCCAATAGTTAATATTATCTAAAATTAAAATGAAATTTTCTTGTAATCAAGATACCTTTTCAAAATACTTAAATATAATAAGTAGAGTAGTTAGTAATAAACCAGGTTTACCAATACTTAACAATGTTAAGTTTGAAACTAGCAAAGGTAAACTAATTATCACAGCTACTGATTTAGAAATAGGTATAAACACATGGATAGGGGCTGATATTAAATCAGAGGGTACTGTAACTGTTCCAGCAAAGGAATTAACTGAGTTTGTTAACTCTATTCCTACAGATGCTATTGATGCTACTTTAGACAATCAGGTATTTAATATCTCGGGAACAAATAACTCTGCTAATTTCAATACAATGCCTGCTGATGATTTTCCATCTGTAGTTACAATTGACAAAGAGAAACCTCTTTTTAAGATATCTAAAGAAGAAATTACAAAGGCTGTAAATAGAGTAGCCTTTGCCTCTGCAACTGATGATATTAAACCTGTTTTAACAGGAGTGTTACTAGAAATAACGGGAGAGAGTATTTCATTTGTAGGAACTGATGGATTAAGACTATCCAGGCAGATAGTTAAGTTAGATTCTAGTTCTGAAAAAGATCAAAATATATTAGTTCCTGTTAAAGCTCTACTTGAATTAGCACACATTGTAAGTGAAATAGATGAGGATGATCTAATAGAGGTATATTTAATTGAGGATAGGAATCAGATTCTGTTTAGATACAGTGATATAGATCTTGTATCAAGATTAATTGATGGAGAATTTCCTGAGTATAGACAAATAATTCCAACTGGATATAAGACTATTTCTAAAGTATCTAGGAGTAAATTTTTGAATTCCTTAAAGATTACAAACATTATCGCTAGGAGTGTATTAGGTAATAAATTGATATTAGATATAGAGCCTAAGCTAAATAAAATAACTCTTTCAGCAACACAAACGGATTTAGGTAGTAACAAGAGTACCTTCGAGGGAAATATAGATGGAGACCCTCTAAAGATAGCTTTTAGTTCTAGATTACTATCTGATATTTTAAATCACCTTGATTCTGAAGATATTATATTTGAGTGTTCAGAGACAGTTAAACCAGGAGTATTTAAGATTACTGATGATCCTGACTTTGTTCATCTAGTAATGCCGATGATGATTTAGGCTGTTTAACTCTATAACCTTGTCCATGTACAGTTTCAATCAACCCGTTATTGGGTAATTTATCTCTCAACCTTTTAATATGTACATCTATTGTGTTAGAACCAGTATAACTTCTGTAATCCCATACATGATCTAAAAGTTCACATCTACTTACTGTCCTATTTTTATTTCTTACTAAATATTCAAACAGTTGATACTCTTTTTTTCTTAGAGGTACATCACTATTCTTAACACTGACACTTTTATTATTAGTATCTAAAAGGATATCTCCTAAATACATTCTATTATCTATATAGCTATTTGGCCTTCTCAAAAGAGATTGTATTCTTGCTATTAACTCCTGCATTGGAAAAGGATAGGAGAGTACATCATCTCCACCCATATTCAAAAAATTTACCTTATCCTTCCATGTACCCACACTACATATCCCTAATATTTTAATCTTTACATTTCTTTTTATTTTTATTTTATCCAAGATATCTTTTGTACTGTATTTCCCTGAGATATTTGTATTAATGATAACTATTTCAAACAAACCTCTATTTAAAAGAGATTGGGTACTAAAATCTGCACTATCTTGTGTAATATTATATCCATACGCTACAAGGGTATTTTTTAAAATATGGGCAATACTCTTAGATTTCTCTATAATTAAGATATTCATATATAAATATATGTAAAAATTAATTTCAAAGAATATTACTTAATAGAATGAAAGAGAAAACTTATAATAAAAGAAATCTTAAATTCCTTTTCTTACTTGTTTTAATATTAATTTTCTCAGTTATTCTTTTGTTGTACTTACTCTCATTAAAAGATTTTCTACCATTTGGGACAGATAGAAGTTACAATTGGACTAATATATTAACCTTTCTCTCCTTCCTATCTTCTATAATATTTTCTTTAGTATCCATTCTGTTGTATATATTTTTAACAGTATTTTTAAAAAAAGAAGATGGTAGAGAATTAAAAATAGTATGTATTAAATGGTCTATATTCTTTACATTAGGACTATTACTAGTATTATTTTTGAATTTTTTCCATATTCTTAGTATTTATTGGGGGCTAGGAATCTTTCTAGTTGTTATCATTGCCTCCTTTGTTATATGATATCTATATATGCCTAAAACAATACAGAAAAAAGTAGGGGATGAATTTAAAGATATAATGGATATTCTTTCTGGAGAGATGAAGTTAAGAGAGAAAGAAGAGAAGATGAAAGAATTAAAAGAAGAGGCAAAAGGGAAACAGAAAGCAGAAAGAAGAAAGAAGATAGCAAAAAAGAATCTTGTTCTTGAGGAAAGTGATATACCAACAGAAAAGGTAGTTCAAAATATTAAAGTATTTGAATGGGAGGCTCCTGAAAGATATATTTTTGAGTTTAAAGGTAAGACATTTTGGACTATATTAACTGTCTCATTTCTTTTTATTCTTTACCTAGCTATTTTAGAAAACTACTATCTAATGGCAGCTATGATAGCTTTACTCTTTTTCATATATGTAGCAGGGACAAATAAGCCTGATAAAATAAAACACAAGATTACTGCTAGGGGAGTAGATACTGCAGACAAGCTCTATGAATGGTTTATGTTAGATAACTTTTGGTTCTCTATTAAAAATGGTCAATACTTTTTAATAGTCGAAACTAGATTAAGATATCCAAGGGCTTTGATATTACTTTTAGAAAAGGTGGATAAGGATGCAATATTTGTATTACTTCAAGAAAAAATATTGTATAAAGATATTCGTAAACAGAGTAGATTGGATTCTTTAACATATGGTCAATATATACCATTCGAGGATATTTAATATCCTTTCTAGTATTTTTATTTAGGAGTTTTAGTAAAGATAGTATAATTATACTTGGAGAGGTGCTAGAGTGGTCGAATAGGGTACACTCGAAATGTACTGTTGGATGTATTTTCAACCGTGGGTTCGAATCCCACCCTCTCCGAGGTTAGACAGCTTCATCAATTAGACCTAATTCTAGAGCCTGTTGAGAGGTCAAAAAGGTTCCTACACCATCATTTGCGTACATTAAATTATGTACATCTTGTGCGGCGATATCTTTACC
>JGI24025J20009_10000117_pt1 | contig 58053 bp, 39 predicted proteins | sample Cruoilmetagenom3_FD_20009 | JGI IMG/M metagenome (IMG submission 20009)
CCTGCGGGCCGAGAGAAAATGCGTGGTGGCCAAAGTCAATGCCGCCGCCGGCGATTCCCTGGCGGTGGATGATGTTATTCTTGAGTTCGAATGAAATCATGCCACCGACGTGCCACAGACATGCCGCGGACATACCACCGACATCCTCAAGCGGCTGGGCATGGTGTATTCGCGGCTATCTGCCAAAAACTGTATGGATGAAAACGTGAAAGATGCCTGTCGGAAAACCTTGGACGCCGCCAAAGGCGTTCTGGTCTTTGATCCAGATAGAAAAGCGATTGTCGCTATGGATCGGGTCGCCGGCCAGGTCTTCTTTGCGCGGGGCGGGGACTGATGTGTCAGCGTTCGCGCCGTTCCTCGACCTCGCGCAGACGCATCGGTGTTTTGTCGATTGACCGGGTGATTTCGCGCACCGACCAAGGGAAAGGTTTGCGCAGCTTGACCACGCCATCCTTGTCTACCAGCACCATCTGGAAGCCTCTGGGGCGCAGTTTGGTGCGGATCGGCGAGCGGGCCGCCGGGTCCGTATCCATCAGCACCACCACATCACGATCGGCCAGCCGGGCCTCGTCTGCCTTCAACAGTTCGATCTGTTGCTGGAACCTTGGATCGGCGGGCGTGTCGGCGAACACTACAATCGGGCGGGCGGTCCACAGGAAACTGTCCAACTCGGTATCGCCAGCCGGGCGGAAAATCCCGTCCGGGTCTGTCTGCACGGGATCGGCGGCCAGCGCGGCCAGTGGAATCAGGGTGGCCAGTGGAAATAGTGATGCCAGAACAAGGGCTAGGGTGCGGGTCATGCGGTCTCCTGTCCGGTCAAATATAGGCGCAGGCGCGCAGATTGCACCCGCTGATTTTGGCATTGGCCCCAATATAACCGGGGATCGGGACAAGTTTAACGTTAATCGCTTTGTCAGGGGTTGGGCATGAAGATGCAGGCCATCCCCGTGAAATGGCCGGACGGGGCGGCCATGTGTCAAAGGATTGGCAAACCCATGGACGTTATCCTGCATATCGGCGCGCATCGTTGCGCAACCACCAGTTTTCAGCATTATCTGCGGCAAAATCGCGATACGCTGGCGGCGCAGGGGCTGGGGTTCTGGGGGCCGCGACGTACCCGTACGGGCCTGTTTCACGGGATCGTCCCGGGGCCGGGTGCGGCGACCGGGCGCGATCTTTACCGCCGCGGCGTGGGGCGGGTGCAGATGCACCTGATACGCAACGCCGGGTTAGGCGTGCGTTCTTTGCTGGTCAGCGATGAAAACATGCTGGGTTCGATGCGCGAAAACGTGGGGGTGGCCGACCTTTATTGCGGCGCGGGTGAACGCATGGCCCGTTATGGCGAGGCGTTTGATGGTCGGATCAGGCATGTGGTGCTGAATATACGCTCGCTTGACAGCTATTGGGCCTCGGCGCTGGGCTATGGGCTGGCGCGTGGGCGTGGCGTGCCCGGTGCGGCAACCCTGGCCCGGCTGGCGGCACCCCGGCGCAGCTGGCGCGATGTCATTACGGATATGGCCTGTGCCTTGCCCGGTGCCACCATCTGGGTCTTGCCGTTTGAAACCTTTGCCGGACGCCCCGAGGCACAACTGGCGGCAATCGCCGGAATAATCGCCCCCAAGCCACACGCCCGCGACTGGCTGAACGCCACGCCGCGCCTGCCAAAGCTGCGGGCCCTGGCACGTGAACTGGCTCAGGATTGGCGCTTGCCAGACGGCGACGGGCGCTGGCACCCCTTCTCGGCCCGCCAGGTGGCGGTTTTGCGCGAGATTTACGCAGACGATCTGATGTGGCTGATGGGCGGGGCGGACGGGCTTGCCCGGCTGATGCCCGACCCGGAGAAAAACACAACGGGCATAAGCCCGCCAACAAAAGACATGACAAGAGGAAGAAATGATGACCGGCAAGAAAGACGCATGGCGCACAACCGCTGAAAAAGAACTGCGCGGACGCCCGCTTGACGACCTGACCTGGAACACCCTTGAGGGGATCGAGGTTCAGCCGCTTTATACCGAAGACGACCTTGCAGGCGTCGATCATCTGGGCTCCATTCCCGGTGCGGCACCGTTCACCCGTGGGGTCAAGGCGACGATGTATGCGGGGCGGCCCTGGACCATTCGCCAATACGCCGGTTTCTCGACAGCCGAGGAATCCAACGCCTTTTACCGGCGCGGTCTGGCGGCGGGTCAGCAGGGGGTTTCGGTGGCCTTCGATCTGGCCACCCACCGCGGGTACGACAGCGACCACCCGCGTGTGGTCGGCGATGTCGGCAAGGCAGGCGTGGCGATTGATTCGGTTGAGGACATGAAGATCCTGTTCGACGGCATCCCGCTGGACAAGGTGTCGGTCAGCATGACCATGAATGGGGCCGTGATCCCGGTTCTGGCCGCTTTCATCGTCGCGGGCGAGGAACAGGGCCACGACAGGGCGCTGTTGTCGGGCACCATTCAGAACGACGTTCTGAAGGAATTCATGGTGCGCAACACCTATATCTACCCGCCCGAACCGTCGATGCGCATCGTCGCCGACATCATCGAATTCACCGCCAACGAGATGCCGAAATTCAACAGCATCTCGATCTCGGGCTATCACATGCAAGAGGCCGGCGCGAACCTGGTGCAGGAACTGGCCTATACCCTGGCCGACGGGCGCGAATATGTGCGCAGTGCCCTGGCGCGGGGCATGGATGTGGACAAATTCGCCGGGCGGTTGTCGTTTTTCTTTGCCATCGGCATGAATTTCTTCATGGAGGCGTCAAAGCTGCGCGCCGCCCGCCTGCTGTGGCACCGGGTCATGTCAGAGTTTGAACCGAAGAACCCCAAATCCCTGATGCTGCGCACCCATTGCCAGACCTCTGGCGTGTCGTTGCAGGAACAGGATCCCTACAACAACGTGGTGCGCACGGCCTATGAGGCGATGGCGGCAGCGCTGGGCGGCACGCAATCGCTGCACACAAATGCGCTGGACGAGGCGATTGCCCTGCCGACCGATTTCAGTGCCCGCATCGCCCGCAACACCCAACTGATCCTGCAAGAGGAAACCGGCGTTACAAACGTGGTCGATCCGCTGGCCGGGTCGTATTACGTTGAAAAGCTGACCCATGATCTGGCCGAAGCGGCCTGGAAACTGATGAGCGAGGTCGAGGAAATGGGCGGTATGACCAAGGCCGTGGCCTCTGGCATGCCCAAACTGCGGATCGAAGAAACCGCCGCCACCCGTCAGGCACAGATCGACCGGGGCGACGAAGTGATCGTCGGGGTCAATAAATACCGGCTGGAAAAAGAGGATGCGATCGACATTCTCGACATCGACAATGACGCGGTGCGCACGGCGCAGGTCGCACGCCTGCAACAGATCCGCGCTAGCCGCGACGAAAGCGCGTGTTCACATGCGCTTGACGCGCTGACGCGCATTGCCCGTGACGGCGGCAATCTGTTGGAAGGCGCAATTGTCGCTGCAAGGGCGCGCGCAACCATAGGAGAAATCAGCATGGCCATGGAAGAAGAATTCGGGCGTCACCGCGCCGAGGTGAAAACCCTCGCCGGGGTTTACGGTGCCGCCTACGAGGGCGACGAAGGCTTTGCCGATATCCAGAAATCGGTCGAGGAATTCGCCGAGGCCGAAGGGCGCCGCCCGCGTATGCTGGTGGTCAAGATGGGTCAGGACGGGCACGACCGGGGGGCCAAGGTGATCGCCACGGCCTTTGCCGATATCGGCTTTGACGTCGATGTCGGCCCGCTGTTCCAGACCCCGGCCGAGGCGGCGCAGGATGCCATCGACAACGATGTGCATGTGATTGGCATCTCCAGCCAGGCGGCGGGGCACAAGACCCTCGCGCCGCAACTGGTTCAGGCGCTGAAAGACGCCGGTGCCGAGGATATCATCGTCATCTGCGGCGGGGTGATACCACAGCAGGATTACCAGTTCCTTTACGACAATGGCGTCAAGGCGATCTTTGGTCCCGGCACCAACATTCCGCAGGCGGCGCAGGACATCCTGCGCATCGTGCGTGACGCACGGGGGTAATCGTGCGTGACACACGGGGTTAATCGCGCGCGCCGCACGGGATTGACATGATGCGCGCCCCGGAGCTGATCCGGGGCAGCATCGCCGGCCCGACCATCTTGTGCCTCGGCTTCGGGCCGGATAACAGGGACTGACATGGCCCGTTCTCCCCACCCCTTTGCCCCATTCGAATGGATGATCGCCTGGCGCTATCTGCGCGCGCGGCGCGCCGAGGGCGGGGTCAGTGTGATGACCTGGATCAGCCTGATCGGCATCGCTCTGGCGGTGTTCGCGCTGATTGCCACGCTGGCCGTGCGCTCTGGGTTCCGCTCGGAATTTGTCGGCACCATTCTGGGTGCCAACGCCCATATCACCGTTTACGACGCCGGGCAGGTGACAGCGCAGGGCGTTATCGACCGCGCGATCACCGATTATGACGCCATGGCCGCGCGGGTGGGCGATGTGCCCGGCGTGACGCGGGTGGCCCCGCTGATCCGCGGGCAGGTGATGATCTCAAAGGCGCGGCGCAATGCCGGCGTGGAAGTGCTTGGGATAACGGCAGAAAACCTGGCCACCCTACCGGGTATCGCGCATTCCGAACAGGCTTACGGCGATCTGACGCGGTTCGGCGACGGTATCGCCATCGGTTCTGGCGTGGCGCGCGAGATTGGCGCGCGCGTTGGCGACCGGGTCAAGCTGATATCGCCCAACGGGGCCAAAACCCCGTTCGGCACCAGCCCGCGTATCAACGCCTACGAGGTGGTCTATATTTTCAGCGCCGGGCGCTATGACATCGACCGCACCCGCGTCTATATGCCCTTCGCCGAGGCGCAATCCTATTTCAACCGCGAAGGCATCGCGGATGAATTGGAGGTCATGGTCACCAACCCCGAGGCGGTGGATTCCATCGCCATCGACCTGCTGCGTGCCGCCGGGGAAAACACTCAGGTCTGGACCTGGCGCGATGCCTCGGGTGGCTTTCTGCGCGCGCTTGAGGTCGAGGATAACGTGATGTTCGTGCTGCTGTCGGTGCTGGTGCTGATCGCGGCGATGAACATCGTTTCGGGGCTGATCATGCTGGTCAAGAACAAGGGGCGCGACATCGGCATCCTGCGCACCATCGGCCTGTCCGAAGGATCAGTTCTGCGGATTTTCTTTATCTGCGGCGCGTTTACCGGGTTGGTCGGCACCGCAGTGGGGGTCATTCTGGGCTGTCTGTTTGCCATCTATATCGACCCGATTTTTTCCTTCGTGAACTACGTGATGGGCGGCGGGGTCTGGGATCCGGCCATTCGCGGCATCTATGCCTTGCCGGCGGAACTGCACCTGAGCGACGTTCTTAGCGCCGTGGGTCTTAGCCTTGGCCTGTCGTTCATCGTCACCATCTTTCCGGCCCGGCGCGCGGCGCGCATGAACCCGGTCGAGGCGCTGCGCTATGAGTGAGGCGATCCTGTCCCTCAGCGGCATAACCAAGACCTATAAACGCGGGCTGCCGGGCGAGGTTCAGGTGTTGCGCGGTGTCGACCTGAAGATTGCGCCGGGCGAGGCGGTGGCGCTGGTGGCCCCGTCGGGGGCGGGCAAATCGACGTTGTTGCATATTGCCGGGCTGCTGGACGGTCCGGATCAGGGTCAGGTGGAAATTGCCGGGCAGGCCATGACCGGGCAGGGGGACCGCGCGCGCACTGCCATGCGGCGGCGCGATGTGGGGTTTGTCTATCAGTTCCATCACCTGCTGCCCGAATTCAGCGCCGCCGAGAATATCATCCTGCCGCAACTTGCGAACGGGATTAGCGCCGCTAAGGCGGGCGCGCGTGCAAAAGATTTGCTTACTCGTGTCGGCGTTGCCGACCGCGCCGGCCACCGCCCCGCCGCCCTGTCCGGGGGCGAACAGCAGCGGGTGGCGTTTTGCCGCGCACTGGCCAACCGGCCCCGGTTGCTGCTGGCGGATGAGCCGACCGGCAACCTTGACCCCGGCACCGCCGATCAGGTGTTCGGCGCGCTGATGGAACTGGTGACGGGCAGCGGCCTTGCGGCGCTGATCGCCACCCATAACCTTGATCTGGCCGCAAGGATGGACCGGATCGTTTACCTTAATGCAGGTGTTCTCAGCGATGCACAGTAGGCCATTGACGTGAGCGACTGGCTGATTTCCCTGGAGGGCACCGAGGCGGGGCACCGTGCCGCCCTGATGCTGGCGCTGATGGCCGCGTTCGTGCACGCGGTGTTCGGCTCGCTGCACAAAGGCCGCCACGATCCCTGGCTGACACGCGGGGCGATTGACTTCTGTTACGCGGCGATGGCCGCCCCGTTTGCGTTTTTTGTCGTGCCTTGGCCCGAACCGTTCATGTGGCCGATATTTGCCGGCTCGCTGGTGATCCATGTCGGTTACAAGGTCGGCATGGCCATGGCCTATACCAAGGGGGCCTTTACCGTGGTCTACCCGGTGGTGCGCGGCACCGCGCCATTGTTTGCGGTGATCGGTGCCTATCTGATCTTTGGCGAGGTCTTTACCGGTGTGCAATGGCTTGGCGTGCTGACCCTGCTGGGTGGGACATTCGGGCTGGCGGTCTATAACATGGTGTTTCTTGAGACCGAGAGGGATACGTTGCTGCCGGCAATGGGGCTGGCGGTTCTGACCGGGCTGACGGTCGCGCTGTATACCACCTATGACGCCTATAGCATCCGCGCCACCGCCGACCCGTTCACCTTTCTGGCGTGGTTTTTCCTGATTGACGGGTTGGTCATGCCACCCTTTGCCTATTTGCGCTGGCGCAACATGGCATATCGTCCGGACCCCGGTCCGCTGATGCTGCGCGGGTTTATCGGAGGGGTGCTGGCGTTTCTGAGCTTTGGCGCGGTGATTCTGGCCACGCGCCTGGACAAGGTTGGAGAGGCCGCCGTTCTGCGCGAAACCTCGACCGTGTTTGCCGCGCTGATCGGCTGGCTGGTGCTGAAAGAGGCGGTCGGGCCACGCCGCATTGTGCTTATGGTCTTGATTGCGCTGGGCGCGGTGATAGTTGAGATGGGCGGATAAGGAGCAGACATGGCCGAAAAGAAAGCTATCAACCCGATACTGAAAATGGCACTGGAACTTGGCCCGGTGCTGGTGTTCTTCATCGCCTATTTCCGGCTGAAGGATCAGGTGTTTACCATTGGTGGCACGGATTATGCCGGGTTCATCATGGTCACGGCGGCATTCATTCCGCTGATGGTGGTGTCGACCGGTATTCTGTGGGCGCTGACCGGGCATTTGTCGAAAATGCAGGTATTCACCGTGGTTCTTGTGGTGCTGTTTGGCGGGCTGACCGTGTGGTTGAACGATCCCAAGTTCATCAAGATGAAGCCGACGATCCTGTATGTGGCCTTTGGCGGCACGCTGGGGGTCGGGTTGTTACAGGGCAAATCCTATCTGCGTCATGTGCTGGAAGGGGCGATGCCGCTGGAGCATGACGGCTGGATGATCCTGACCCGGCGGCTGATGCTGTTCTTTTTCAGCCTGGCGATTGCCAATGAACTGGTCTGGCGGATGATGTCCGAAGCGGCCTGGGTCAATTTCAAGACATTCGGTCTGACGGCGGCGATCTTCGTGTTCTTCATGACCCAAGGCAAACTGTTCCGCGATTACGGCATCAAAGAGACGTAGCCTCTTATCAAGCCCCGTTCGGGTTGCTTCGGAGCGGATGGCGGGTGTTCAGCCCTTCTGGCCAAACAGCACCTTGTGCGACGCCGGGTTGTCCTGGGGTGTCTGGCGTTTCTCGGCGAATAATGCCCGCCCCCGTTGCACGCCGGGGCGCGCGGCCATGCTGTCCAGCCAGCGGCTGAAATGCGGTTTGTCATTTAGGGTTTGCTGTTGACCTTCCCAAAGCGAGGCCCAGGGCCAGATCGCCATGTCGGCAATCGAAACGAAATCTCCGGCGACGAATTTATGTTCCGCAAGCTGGGTGTCCAGCACCCGGTATAGGCGGCTGACCTCGTCGCGGTAACGGTCCTTGGCGTAGGCGATGTCCTGGGGTGGATCCATGTTGGGCGCGTATTTCAGGAAATGATGCGCTTGCCCGGCCATCGGTCCCAAACCGCCCATCTGCCACATCAGCCATTGATCCACCGCCACGCGTTCCCGTTCGCCGGTGCCGTAAAACTGACCGGTCTTGCGCGCCAGATATTGCAGGATCGCGCCGGATTCGAATATGGCAATCGGCGCAGGATGATGATTTCGGGCCGGGCCGTCGGGATCGACAATTGCCGGCATCCGGTTGTTCGGGGCGATCTTCAGGAAGGCCGGCGCAAACTGTTCGCCCGCGCCAAGATTGACCAGATGGGTGTTATAGGCCAGCCCCATCTCTTCCAGCGCGATCGAAATTTTCCAGCCGTTCGGCGTGGGCCAGAAGTAGAGATCAATGGGATTGGGCATCGTCGGGGCTCCTGTGTTCGCTTGCCGCCGATCATCGGTTAATTTTGGCAAACGGCAAGGGGCATTGCTTGACGCAGGTGGCGCGGCGCTTTAAATGCGGGGCAAGGGACCACGTGGCGATTTGTAACCGGATTGCGGGCCACGCTAAACAAACCGCTAAAAGGTCAGGATGAAAGACCCCTTTCGCTTGACCCGCGTCTGGGGTTTTTTTTGTGCCCGCCATGAATGGTTGGAATGGGCCGGAGGATAAGAACGATGAGCGATGACTGGAACAAGGCCACCAAGGCCGTGCATGGCGGCACCCGCCGCAGTCAATATGGCGAGGTAAGCGAGGCGATTTTCCTGACCCAGGGTTTTGTCTATGAAACCGCCGAGGCTGCCGAGGCCCGGTTCATTCAGGCCGGTGACGATGAATTCATCTATGCCCGCTATGGTAACCCGACCGTCGCCATGTTCGAGGACCGCATCGCCCTGATCGAAGGGGCCGAGGACGCCTTTGCCACCGCCAGCGGCATGGCCGCGGTCAGCGGCGCGTTGACGTCGATGCTGAAGGCGGGCGATCATGTGGTGTCGTCATCGGCGCTGTTCGGGTCGTGCCATTATGTGCTGGACGAGGTGCTGCGCCGCTTTGGCGTCGAGGTGACATTTGTCGATGGCACCGATCTGGACCAGTGGCGCGCGGCGATCCGGCCCGACACGACGGCGGTGTTCTTTGAATCGGTGTCCAACCCGGCACTGGAAGTGGTGGATATCCGCGCGGTCAGCGCCTTGGCCCACGCCGTTGGCGCGACCGTTCTGGTCGACAATGTCTTCGCTACGCCGGTCTATTCGCAAGCCATCGCGCAAGGGGCCGATGTGGTGATCTATTCGGCCACCAAACATATCGACGGGCAGGGCCGCGCCCTGGGCGGCGTNGTTCTGGGCACGCGCGACTTCATCCGCAAGACNCTTGAACCCTACATGAAGCACACCGGCGGTTCGATGAGCCCGTTCAACGCGTGGATCATGCTGAAAGGTCTGGAAACGCTGGAATTGCGGGTGCGCGCACAGACCGACAGTGCGCTGGCGGTGATCCGGGCGGTTCAGGATCATCCGGCGCTGGCANGGGCGATCTATCCGGGCCATGAAAGCCATCCGCAGTTCGACCTGTGCCGGGCGCAGATGGGCAAGGGCGGCACGGTNTTGTCGCTGGACCTGAAGGGCGGGCAGAAAGCGGCGTTTGCCTTTGTCAACGCGTTGAAAATCGCGGTGATTTCCAACAATCTGGGCGACGCCAAAACCATTGTCACCCATCCGGCCACCACCACCCATCAGCGCCTGCCCGAGGATCAGCGCCTGGAGCTGGGAATCACGCCCGGTCTGGTGCGGGTGTCGCTGGGGATCGAGGATAGCGATGACCTGACCGGCGATATCCTTCAGGCGCTGAACGCGGTGTAAACCCTCCGCGTTGCCCGGCCAAAGTTGTAATTCTGGCGCAGGTTTCAGGAAGTGTTGGTAACGCGGCGCATTCGCCCCTATCTTGAGGTGGCTGTGCCAATGCAAGGGGGGCCGTGGCAGATGAATTACCAATCGCGCGATATCGACCAATCACCGGACCGGGATCAGGCCGCCGAGGCGCTGGCGCTGTTGCGGGTCTGGGCCCAATCCGCCACCGCCACCGAAGTGTCCGAGCTTGACCCGGCCATTGCCCGCCTGCTGCCGAATGCGCCGCTGGGCAATTATCCGGACCTCGGGCGTCAGTATCCGGCGGATTTCATCCCGGACGCGGCCTATAAGGCGACGATGCCCGACCTGCAAAACGGTCCCTCCAGCCTGATCCGCGGGGCGAAACAACAGATCCAGCATGTGGGCATCTCGAATTTCCGCCTGCCGATCCGTTTTCATACCCGTGAGGGCGATGATCTGATGCTGGAAACCTCGGTGACCGGCACCGTCAGCCTTGAGGCCGACAAGAAGGGCATCAACATGTCCCGGATCATGCGCAGTTTCTACAAACACAGCGAACGCACCTTCAGTTTTGAGGTGATCGAGGCGGCGCTGGACGATTATATCGCCGATCTCGGCTCGGTTGATGCGCGTCTGATGATGCGGTTTTCGTTTCCTGCGCGGGTGACCAGCCTGCGATCTGGCCTGTCGGGCTATCAGTATTATGACATCGCGCTGGAACTGGCCGAAGTGGACGGGCAGCGGCAAAAGTTCATGCATCTGGACTATGTCTATGCCTCGACCTGCCCCTGTTCGCTGGAACTTGCCGAACATGCCCGGCGCGCGCGCGGCCAGTTGGCGACGCCGCATTCGCAACGCTCGGTGGCGCGGATATCAGCGGCGATCGACGCTGACACGCAATGCCCGTGGTTTGAGGATCTGATAGACGCCTGCCGGCGCGCGGTGCCGACCGAAACCCAAGTGATGGTCAAACGCGAGGACGAACAGGCCTTTGCCGAGCTGAACGCCGCCAATCCGATTTTCGTCGAGGACGCTGTGCGGCTGTTCTGCGCCGAGTTGCAGGGGGATCACCGGATCGGTGATTTCCGGGTGATTGCCAGCCATCAGGAAAGCCTGCACAGCCATGACGCCGTGTCGATCCTGACCGAGGGGCCGACATTTGCGGCGCAAAGCCTTGATCCGAAACTGTTCTCGACGCTGTTTCATACGGGCTGATATCGCGTCGTGCGGTTAACGATGGCTTGACACGTTGGCCTGAGCGCGCCAACCCTGCGACCCATGTTGGACCTGCGCCCTGTTGGATATGTGATTGGCCTGCTGGTGGCCATTCTTGGCGCGGCCATGGCCCTGCCGTTGCTGGCCGATCTGTCGCAGGGCAATGGCGAATGGCCAGCCTTCCTGCAAAGCGGCGTCATCACTATCCTGGCCGGCGGGCTGATCGCGCTTAGCTGTGCCAACGGCGTCAAGCAGGGGCTGACCATCCAGCAAACATTTTTGCTGACCACCGGCGTCTGGTTGGCCCTGCCGGTGTTTGGCGCGCTGCCGTTCGTGATGGGGGCCACAGAACTGCGCTTTGTCGATGCGTTTTTCGAGGCCATGTCGGGTCTGACCACCACCGGGTCCACGGTGCTGGCCGGGCTTGAGGACCTGCCGCGCGGGTTGTTGTTGTGGCGCGGATTGCTGCAATGGCTGGGTGGCATCGGTATCATCGTGGTCGCCATGGTGTTCCTGCCTGAACTGCGGGTCGGGGGCATGCAGATATTCCGCTCCGAAGGGTTTGATACCTTTGGCAAAATCCTGCCCCGCGCCACCGAGATTTCATCGCGTATTTCGGTGATTTACGTCTCCCTCACCATGGCCTGCGCCATTGGCTACGCGACCATGGGCATGGGGGCCTTTGACGCGAGCGTGCATGCGATGACCACCGTGGCGACTGGTGGTTTTGCCAATTACGACGCCTCTTTCGGGGCGTTCGGGCCGGGGGTGGAATATGTCTCGGTCGTGTTCATGATCCTGGCCGCCCTGCCATTTGTGCGCTTTGTCCAGCTGACCGCCGGCCACGCCAGACCACTGGCACAAGACCCGCAGATACGCGGTTTTCTGGTCACCGCCTTTGTTCTGGTCGCCCTGCTGACGCTCTGGAACTTCAGCCAAAGCGACGCAAGCGGCGAAGAGGGGTTTCGCAAGACCCTGTTCAACACCGTGTCCCTGCTGACCGGCACCGGCTATGCCAGCACCAACTACATGGCATGGGGGGCGCTGCCGGTGTCGGTTCTGTTCTTTACCGGGCTGATCGGCGGCTGCGCCGGGTCAACCGCCTGTTCGATCAAAATCTTCCGCTATCAGTTGCTGTTCGCCTCGATCCGGGTGCAACTGGCCCGCATCCGCACCCCGCATGGCGTGTTCACGCCGCGCTATGACAACCGCCCCGTTGGCCCGGATGTGTTAAGCTCGGTGATCTCGTTCTTCGTGTTCTTCATCGTCACCATGGGTCTGGTCAGCTGGGGCCTGGGCATGACCGGGCTGAACCTGACCACTGCGGTATCCGGGGCCGCGGCGGCGTTGGCCAATATCGGCCCAGGCCTTGGCGATCAGATCGGTCCGGCGGGTAATTTCGCCGGGCTGAGTGATACCGCCAAATGGCTGTTGTCGGCGGCCATGCTGGTCGGCCGGCTGGAACTTCTGGCGGTCTACGCCATCCTGACCTTAAATTTCTGGAGGGCCTGAATGAAGCGACCTCTTGGGGCACAGATTTCCCACATGCTGAAAGATCGTGGTGTTGATGTGATATTTGGCATTCCCGGCGTACATAATCAGGAATTGTACCGTGGCATCCAAGAGGCCGGGATCACCCATGTCCTGGCGCGCCACGAACAGGGTGCCGGGTTCATGGCCGACGGGTACGCGCGCGCTACGGGTAAACCCGGCGTGGCTTACGTGATCACCGGACCGGGCGTGTGCAACATCATGACGCCGATGGGACAGGCGTTCTCGGATAGCGTTCCAATGCTGGTGATCTCGTCCTGTCTGGACGAGGTGGCGGCCAAGAAAGGCCAGCTGCACCAGATGAAGGATCAGGAAACGGCTGCGGGTTGTGTCTGTGACTGGTCCGAGACGGCGCGGACGGCAGAGGCGGCGTATCAGCTGATTGATCGGGCGTTGCTTGAGTTTGAGTCCAAACGAGCGCGACCAAAGCACATTCAAGTGCCCATCGCTCAGCTTGAAGGGCAGGCGGGTGATTTCGAACGCTGGCGACCGCAGTTAGACGAGCAGAGCAAAGGAAAGATCTCCGTTACGCGCCTACCTGGCTCAGTGACATCGGGCGTTCCACTAGGATTGGTGGACTTTGTCGCATTCCGTTTGTTGCAAGCAGAAAGGCCGTTATTTGTATTTGGTGGTGGCGGGCGTCAGGCTGGAACGCAGAGGGGCCCAGTTCGATCGATTCTTGAGAAATGTAAGGCGGCCGCATTTACGACCTATGCTGGCCGTGGCGTTGTACCTTTGGACTGGGAGCTGTCGTTTGGTTCATCGTTGGCGCGGCCTGAGAGTGCCGCGATTCTGAGCGCCAGTGATTGCGTCGTTTTCGTTGGTACCGATCTGGCAGAAGTCGATTTGTGGCGATCCCAGGCAGGTCACGGCCCAGGTGCAGTTCATATCAACATTGACGAGAAAGTATTGGCGAAAGCTCACCCTCGTGACATCTGTTTAAGGGATGATGCACTGGACGTGCTGTTCAGGCTGGAACCAGCTCTCAAAAAACACAAAGCAAATCTTAAAGTCGCACCAAAATCTGGTTGGTCGGCGGACATAGTTGGCGGCTACCGCGCCCGTTGGCGCGCCGAAACCGACGCCGAACGCCCCGGCATCGTCCCCATCTGCGACGCCCTGCGCGACGCGGTTCCTTCCGACACCATGATCTATTCCGACATGACCCAGATGGCCTATGTCGCCAAAGAGGTCTGGGACATGGACCGCCCCGGTCACTGGCACCACCCCTACGGATTTGGCACGCTGGGCTATGCCCTGCCTGCCGCCATCGGCGGGGCCGTGGCCCGTAGGGTGGGTGAAACCCACGCGCCCCAACATCTGCCCACCATGGCCATCGTCGGCGATTACGGCTTTCACTACACGATGCAGGAACTCGGCGTCGCGGTGGAACTGGGCCTGCCCATTCCGATCATCCTGTGGGACAATGGCAAGCTGAAAGAGATCGAAGACAGCATGACCCGATCCCAGATCGCCCCCAACGCCGTGATCGCCCGTAACCCGGATTTCTGCAAACTGGCCGAGGCGTTCGGCGCGACTTCAGCGGAACCCAAAAACCTGTCCGAAATGCAAACGACCGTGCAGGCTGCGTTCAAGGCCGATGGTCCCACATTGATCCGCGTCACCCCGGATATCACAGGTTAAAGCGCTTCGAGTTAACTTTTAATCAGTATCGCCACAGTACGCGGATCCGCTGAAAACCCTGCCTCGGCAGAGATCATGTTGCTTGGTATCAACAATAACTCGAAACGCTGTAACGCCGGGGTGAGCGCACAGGATCAGGCCAGCATCACCAGCGGGTTTTCCAGATTATCGACAATCGCCTGCAACAATTGCGCGCCAAGTGCGCCGTCGATCACCCGGTGATCGACCGACAGGGTGACGGACATGATTGTGGCCACGGCCAGCTCGCCGTCTTTGCCGACCACGGGTTTCTTGACCCCCGCGCCCACGGCCAGAATGGCCCCGTGCGGCGGGTTGATCACGGCGTCAAAATTGTCGATGCCCATCATGCCCAGGTTGGAAATGGCAAAGCTGCCGCCCTGGTATTCATGCGGGGCCAGTTTTCTGTCGCGCGCACGGGCGGCGAGGTCTTTCATTTCCGCGCTGAGGGCCGAAAGCGATTTTGCTTCCGCGTCTTGCAGCACCGGCGTGAACAGACCGCCGTCGATGGCCACAGCCACGGCCACATCCGAAGGCACCAGTTTCAGGATCCGGTCACCGGCCCAGACGGCGTTGGCGTCCGGCACCGCTTGCAGCGCCAGCGCGCAGGCCTTGATGATGAAGTCATTGACGCTGAGCTTGATGCCACGCGACGCAAGACCGGCATTCAGTTCCCCCCGGAAGGCCAGCAGCGCATCCAGTTTGATGTCGCGGCGCAGGTAGAAATGCGGGATCGACTGTTTGGCTTCGGTCAGGCGCGCAGCGATGATCTTGCGCATGCCGTTCAGCGGGATTTCTTCGTACTCGCGCCCTTCGTACATGCGGGCGACCATGTCAGCGGTTGGTCCGGTGGCAAGGGTGGCAGCCGGGGCCGGGGCGGGTGCAGATGCTGCGGTCGGGGCAGGGGCCGTTGCGGTGCCGCCCAGAACGTCCGCCTTGACGATGCGGCCATGTGGGCCGGAACCGGAGACTTGTGTCAGATCCAACCCCTTGTCGGCAGCGATGCGCCGCGCCAGTGGCGAGGCAAAGACGCGGGTGCCGTCGCGTGCGGGAGCGGGCGGGGCCGAAACAGGCGCAGAGGAAGAGGCGGCGGCAGGGGCTTCAGCAGCCCCTTGCGGGGCTTTCTCGGCCGGGGCCGGGGCGCTGGCGACATCATCGGCCGACTCGCCGTCTTCCAGCAGCACGGCGATCACGGTGTTCACCTTGACGCCTTCACTACCCTCACTGATCAGCAACTTGCCGACTACGCCTTCATCGACGGCTTCGAACTCCATCGTTGCCTTATCGGTTTCGATCTCGGCCAGCAGGTCGCCCGAGGATACGGTATCACCTTCCTTGACCAGCCATTTGGCCAGGGTGCCTTCTTCCATAGTGGGTGACAGGGCGGGCATCAGGATTTCTATGGGCATTGCTCTCGCTCCTTACCGGTAGGTCACTTGTTTCACCGCCGCCACCACTTCGTCGGTGGTTATCAGCGCCAGCTTTTCCAGGTTTGCCGCATAGGGCATCGGCACGTCCTTGCCGGTGCAGTTGATCACCGGCGCGTCGAGATAATCGAACGCCTCTTGCATGATGACGGAACTGATGTAACTGCCGACCGAGCCTTGCGGCCAGCCCTCTTCCACCGTCACGCAGCGGTTGGTTTTCATCACCGATTTGATGATCGTGCCGGTGTCCATCGGGCGCAGGGTGCGCAGGTCGATGACTTCGGCGGATATGCCATCCTCGGCCAGCTTGTCGGCAGCCTCGAGCGCGTATTGCATGCCGATGCCAAAGCTGACGATGGTCACGTCTGTCCCTTCCCGCCAGATGCGCGCCTTGCCGAACGGCACGGTGAAATCGTCCAGGTCCGGCACGTCAAAGGTGCGGCCATAAAGGATTTCATTTTCCAGAAAGATCACCGGGTTGGGGTCGCGGATCGCCGATTTCAGCAGGCCCTTGGCGTCCGACGCCGAATAGGGCATCGCCACCTTCAACCCCGGTATCTGCATGTACCAGGCGGCATAGTCCTGGCTGTGCTGTGCGCCGACCCTTGCCGCCGCGCCATTGGCCCCGCGAAACACCATTGGCGCGCCCATCTGACCGCCGGACATGTACAATGTCTTGGCGGCCGAGTTGATGATCTGGTCCATCGCCTGAACCGCGAAGTTGAAGGTCATGAATTCGACGATCGGCTTCAGACCGCCATAGGCCGAACCGACGGCAATGCCGGCAAAGCCATGTTCGGTAATCGGCGTGTCGATCACCCGCTTGGCCCCGAATTCGTCCAGCAAGCCCTGGCTGATCTTGTAGGCCCCTTGGTATTCGGCCACTTCCTCGCCCATCAGATAGACATTTTCATCGGCGCGCATTTCCTCGGCCATGGCATCGCGCAGGGCCTCGCGAACGGTCTGGACCTTCATGGGTGTGCCATCGGGCCAGTCGGGGGTGAGGTCGGTTTGCGGAGCCGCCGGGGCAGGTGCGGAGGGCACCTCGGTTGCCCTTTGCGGGGCTTTCTCGGGGGATGCGATGGAGGCAGGGGCCGCGACCGCATCTTCAAGGCTTTCGCCCTCTTCGATCAGGATGGCGATGGCGGTGTTTACCTTCACGCTTTCGGTGCCCTCGGCGATCAGGATCTTGCCGATGATCCCCTCATCCACGGCTTCGAATTCCATCGTCGCCTTGTCGGTTTCAATTTCGGCCAGAATATCGCCGGAAGTGACGTTGTCGCCTTCCTTGACCAGCCATTTGGCCAGCGTGCCCTCTTCCATAGTGGGTGACAGGGCGGGCATCAGAATTTCGGTTGCCATGGTGCTGTTCCCCCTCAGGCCGTGGCCGTATCGGCGTAAATATCTGTCCAAAGCTCACTCAGCGCCGGCTCGGGGCTTTCCTTGGCGAAATCGGCCGCCTTGTTGATCACATCCTTGATGTCTTTGTCGATCGCCTTGAGGTCGTCCTCGGTGGCGTGTTTGCCGGTCAGCAACAATGTCCGCACATGTTCGATGGCGTCGCGTTCCTCGCGCATTTTCTGCACTTCCTCGCGGGTGCGGTATTTGGCCGGGTCGGACATGGAATGGCCGCGATATCGGTAGGTCTTGATCTCAAGAATATACGGCCCCTTGCCGGCACGGCAGTGGGCCACCGCCTTTTCGCCAGCGGCCTTGACCGCCAGCACATCCATGCCATCCACCGGCTCGCCCGGAATGCCGAATGCTTCACCTCTGGTATAGATATCCGGGGTCGAGGTAGAGCGTTTCTGCGCCGTGCCCATGGCGTATTGGTTGTTCTCGATCACGAAGATCACCGGCAGTTCCCACAGCGCGGCCATGTTGAAGGCCTCGTACACCTGGCCCTGATTGGACGCGCCATCGCCGAAATAGGTGAAACTGACCCGCCCGTTGCCCTTGTACTTGTCGGCAAACGCCAGTCCGGCACCCAGTGGCACCTGCGCGCCGACAATACCGTGCCCGCCATAAAAGTTCTTTTCCTTCGAAAACATGTGCATCGAGCCACCCTTGCCGCGGGAATAACCGCCCTCGCGTCCGGTCAGTTCGGCCATCACCCCGGCCGGGTCCATGCCGCAGGCCAGCATATGACCGTGGTCGCGGTAGGATGTGATGCGCTTGTCGCCTTCCTCGGCGGCAGCCTCAAGCCCGACGACAACTGCCTCCTGGCCGATGTAAAGATGGCAGAAACCGCCGATCAAACCCATGCCGTATAACTGGCCGGCCTTTTCTTCGAATCGGCGGATCAACAGCATCTCGCGGTAGAATGCTTTAAGTTCTTCTGCGGAAGCATTTGGTTTCTTTGTGCTTTTTCGTGCGGCCATCGTTGGGCGACCTCCCGTGAGAGTAACGTGAAAATAAATAGTTTAACGCTAAACTAATTTATAAGTCATTTCACGTCTTCTGGCGAGGGGTAATATGAAACCGCCGTTACCCAACCATTGCAGGTGCCCGAAAAAGGTTAACGAATGACGATTTCGTCCGCGCGCAAAAAGCCCAGAACCGAACGCGCCTGCTGGTCCAGCAGATCAAGATCAAGGTAGTCGTCCGACAAGCGCCGGGTCAGGTTCTCCATCGCGGCAATTTCGGTCTCCAGACGGGCCAGATCCCGAGTCAGGGCCTCGGCCTCGGCGGCGATTTCGACACGGCGAAACAGGCCGAAATCCCCCTGCACGGCGGCAAAGGTAAAATGGCTGCAAAGCGCAAAGGCCGCTGCGAAATAGATCAGGGCACCAAACTGTGGTCGGTTGGAACGGGTCACGAAAACTGCCTCATACGCGCCTTTTGCAGGCGTTTCAGAGCAATATGACACAAGTGATTCGTCTTGTGAATCCCCGTGTTTACAGAATTTTCTTAAACCGTGCGCACCCGTCGCCAAAAAGTCTCAGCACCAGTGTGTTCGCGAGTGGCAGAACACGATTTGTCAGGCGGCTTTAGCCCGCGACCGATGCCGCGTAAATGGCCGCGATGGATGCGGCCAAACGGGCATCAAACGCCTCGTCCGACTGATCCGCTGACAAGCCTTCGCTAAGCGCGCGCGAAAAGGAGGCGATGACGTCGCTGTTTTGTGACAGCCTGCTATTGGCCTCTTCGCGGCTATATCCGCCAGACAGGGCAACCACCCGCATCACCCGGTCATGATCGGCCAGTGATTTGTAAAGGTTGGGTTTTTCCGGCAGGGTCAGTTTCAGCATGACCTGTTTTCCCGCCGGAAGGGCATCCAGAGCTCTGGTCAGTTCGGCCAGAAGAATATCCTCGGCCTCGGCCTTGTCGGCAATCGAAATGGTCACTTCCGGTTCGATGATCGGCACAAGCCCATATGCCAGGATCTGCTTGGCGACCTCGAATTGCTGATGCACCACCGCCGCGATTCCGTGTGGCGAGGCCGCGTCAATCACCGAGCGCATCTTGGTGCCGAAAATCCCGGCTTTGACCGCGCGGCCCAACAAATTGTCCAGCCCTTCGTTGGGTTTCATCAGCCTGACGCCATCATGCGCGTCGGCCAGGCCTTTGTCGATCTTCAGAAAAGGCACCACGTGGCGGTTTTCCCAAAGGTACTTTGGCGTCGGGATGCCATCAATATCGCGGTCCATGGTCATTTCAAACAGGATCGCACCAATTACCTTTTCGCCGGAAAACGCCGGAGATTTGATGATCCGGGCACGCATGGCATGCACGAGGTCGTACATTTCCTGATCATTGCCATAGGCGCTTTCATCCACCCCATAGAGTTTCAGCGCCTTGGGGGTAGAACCGCCCGACTGATCCAATGCGGCGATAAACCCCTCGGCCGAGGTCATTTGGGCGGTCTGAATATCTTTGGACATGTCAATCTTTCACTTCTGGCGGCACCGTTCCATGGCCGGGTTGACCGGACGGCGTGCGTCAATGGGCAGCAATCAGAGAGGTCTTAGGACACGTATCGCCCGGTTTCAATCATGGTAGCGCTAGCATTCCAATGCGGCAACACCGGGCAGGGTCTTGCCCTCCATCCATTCCAGAAATGCGCCGCCTGCGGTGGAAATATAGCTGAACGCCTCGGCCGCTCCGGCCTGATTAAGCGCGGCCACCGTATCGCCGCCCCCGGCGACGCTGACCAGGTGCCCGGCCCTGGTCAGATCAGCCGCCCCAAGCGCGGCGGCGTTGGTGGCCGCGTCGAAGGGCTGGATTTCAAAGGCCCCAAGCGGTCCGTTCCAGATCAGGGTTTTCGCCTTTGCCAGCGCCGCGCCGATCAGCGCCACGGTCTCGGGACCGGCATCAAGGATCATTGCATCCTCAGGGCAGGCATCCACTACGACGGTCTGGCTGGGCGCGCCTGCCTTGAACGCGCGCGCCACCACCACATCAACCGGCAACAGAATGGCACAGCCGGTGGTGTCCGCCTTGGCCAGAATGGCCCGCGCCGTGCCGGCCATGTCGTGTTCGCACAGGGACTTGCCGACGTTGATGCCCTTTGCCGCCAAAAACGTGTTGGCCATGCCGCCGCCAACCACCAGTGTGTCGACCTTTTCCACAAGATTGTCCAACAGCTCCAGCTTGCTGGACACCTTGGCCCCGCCGACCACCGCCATCAAAGGCCGCTCCGGGGTGCCAAGCGCACCTTCCAGCGCGCTCAGTTCTGCCTGCATCAGGCGTCCGGCGCAGGCCGGCAGCAATCGCGCCAGCCCTTCGGTCGAGGCATGGGCGCGATGTGCGACTGAAAAAGCGTCGTTGCAATAGACATCGCCAAGCGCGGCGATTTCGGCAGAGAAACCGGGATCATTGGCCTGTTCGCCGGCATGGAACCGGGTGTTTTCCAACAGCAACACCTGCCCATCCTCAAGCACGGCCACCGCAGCTTCGCTCGCCGGCCCGCGGCAATCGGCGCAAAAAGACACCGGCACGCCAAACGCGGCCTCAAGCGCTGGCACCAGCGGGCGCAGCGACATGTCCGGCACGTATTGGCCTTTGGGGCGGTCAAAATGCGCCAACAGGATTGGCAGCCCCCCGGCGGCCAGAATGTCACGAATGGTCGGCACCACCCGGCGAATGCGCGTATCGTCAGTGACCTGGCCGTTTTCCACCGGCACGTTTACATCAACCCGCACCAAAACCCGTTTGCCGCGCAGTTCCATATCATCCAGCGTCTTCCAGCCCATCTTCTCACCCATTATCCACATCTCTCGGGCGGTTTTTCCCCGCATTTACGGCTTTGGTCAATGCGTCACTTGGCATTCGGACATCCCGCGCTTAGGTATCTGCGCAACAAACCCAGACAGGAGAGCCAGATGGCCGAGATCAAAGACCCCGAAAACACCATCCTGATGGAGCTGAAAGACGGCACCGTCATCATCGAACTGCTGGCGGATGTGGCCCCGGCCCATACCGACCGGATGAAAACCCTCGCGCGTGCGGGTGCCTATGATAACGTCTGTTTCCACAGGGTGATCGACGGGTTCATGGCCCAGACCGGCGATGTCCAGCACGGCAATATGGAAGACGGGTTCAATATCCGCATGGCCGGCACCGGCAGTTCGGAACATGGCGATGTCCCGGCCGAGTTCTCGAAACTGCCGCACGCCCGCGGCACCNTGGGCGCGGCCCGGTCGGCCAACCCCGACAGTGCCAATTCGCAGTTCTTCATNAACTTCAAGGACAATGATTTCCTTAACGGGCAATACACCGTCTATGGCCGGGTGATTGAGGGCATGGAGCACGTGGATGCCATCCAGAAGGGTGAACCGCCCGCGAATCCGGATCGGATGATCAGCGTCAAGGTGGCAGCCGATGCTTAGGCTGGCGGCTGCTTTTGCCCTGCTGGCCGGTCCCGCATTCGGCATTCTGGTTGGCACGCCAGCGGGCGCGACCGGCCTCCAGATCGAGGTTGCCGGCGAGGGGGCCAATGGGCTGATCACCATTGACCTGCTTGACGATGTAGCCCCGGACCACGTGGCGCAGATTGCCGTACTGGCGGGCGAGGGCGCTTATGACGGGGTGGTGTTTCACCGGGTCATTGACGGTTTCATGGCCCAGACCGGAGACGTGCAGCACGGCAAGATCGGCGGCGACATGTCCCGCGCCGGCACCGGCAAATCCGAGCACCCCAACCTCAAGGCCGAATTTTCGGACGTGCCGTTTGACCGGGGTGTGGTCGGCATGGCCCGCAGCCAGAATCCCAACAGTGCCAATGCTCAGTTTTTCATCATGTTTGCGCCGGGTCATTTCCTGAACGGTCAATACACGGTGGTTGGCCGGGTGACGGATGGCATGGATGTGGTTGACGCGATCAAGCGTGGTGCCGGCCCGAACGGATCGGTGATCGGCCAGCCGGACCAGATGAAAAAGGTCACGGTCACGGATTGAACCGTAGGGCGGGCGAAACCCCGCCCTACAAATTCTCAAATCAGCGTGTAAAGGGCTAGGCAGGCCGTTTGAACCTGCGCATCCTTGTCTTCGTAAGGCGAAAGGGAGCCCCCATGTTGATCAAGCCAATCCTTGTTGCTGCGGCGCTGTCTCTGTCCGGGGCCGCTGCATTGGCCGACCCGGAGTTTTGGCGCTACGACTGGCCCGATACCGATTTCACCAAAACCACCGTGCCCGACTGGACCGAAATCCGCTCCGGCGGCCCGCCCAAAGACGGTATTCCGGCGCTCAGTGCCCCCGCCTTCATCCCGGCCTCGGACGAGACCCGGATCGGCGGGCGCGAACCGGTCATCACCGTCGAGATCGCCAATGCAAAACCGCGGGCCTATCCCCTGCGCTATCTCACCTGGCACGAGATCGTCAACGACACCGTGGCCAACGTGCCGATTGCCGTCACCTACTGCCCTTTGTGCAATTCCGGCATCACCTTTGAGCGCCGCACGCCCCACGGCACGCTGACATTCGGCGTTTCGGGCAAGCTGCGCAATTCCGACATGGTGATGTTCGATCGCGAAACCGAAAGCTGGTGGCAACAGGCACAAGGGTTGGCCATTGTCGGCGATCTGACCGGAACAACGCTAAAAACCCTGCCAACATGGCTTGAAAGCTGGGACGCGTTCACATCCCGCAATCCCGACGGGCTGGTCATGGAAGAGCCGGATTTCGACCGGGGCTATGGCCGCAACCCCTATCGCGGCTATGACAGTTCGGCCCTGCCTTTCCTTTACAGCGGAGAAAACCCGCCGCATGGGATCGCCCCATTGGAGCGTGTGGTGCGGGCCGGGCCGCGCGCCTGGCCGCTGACCCGGCTTGCCCGCGAAGGCACCGTGCAAGAGGCAGGAGTGACGATCAGCTGGACCAAGGGTCAGGCGTCGGCGCTGGATACCGGAGCCATTGCCAGGGGCAGGGAGGTCGGCAACATTCGCGTGCGGGACGGGCAGGGGCGCGACGTGGCGCATGACGTGATGTTTGCCTTTGCGTTTCACGCGTTCTGGCCCGAGGGCCAGTGGATGCTGGGGCAATAATCGGCGGGACGCAACCTCTGGACCTGTTGCTGCCGTCCTGAAAGACCGTTCGGCGCGCGGCCTCGTCACCCCGCCCGGCGCAGCGCCGGGCAACGGCATATTGGCCGCGCCTGCGGGCGGGGCCGATTTTCGGGGCCGATTTTCAGGAACGGGGAATGTCCGTGGGCAAGCGAGCGCGAAAAAGACCTTTCCGCCCGCCTGCCGGAACGGACTTTAGCTGGCACCGGCCTTTGGCGCTGCTGCGGCCGGGGCGGCACTGGCGGCGGCGGCACCCTTGGCGCGCCCCGGATTCAGCGGGTCNTCNTGACGCTGAACCGAGCCTTCGAAATGCGCACCACTTTCGATGGCGATGGTCTTGTGGATAATGTCGCCTTCAACCCGTGCGGTTGATGTCAGACGTACCTTCAGACCACGCACCCGGCCAACGATTCGACCGTTGATGATCACGTCGTCAGCCGACACTTCGCCCTTGATTGTCGCGCTTTCGCCGATGGTCAGAAGATGCGCGCGGATGTCNCCCTCGACGGTGCCCTCGACCTGGATATCGCCCGAAGTCTTGAGGTTGCCGGTGATGTGTAAATCCGCCGACAACAGCGATGCCGGCGGTTTCGCCTTGGGCGCGCTGGCTTTGAACTCGCCAGTGGACATGGGCGAAGCTGTGGGCGATGTCGGCACAGCCGGCTTGGCTGCTTCGCTGGTATTATTGGGTCCGGGTTCGTTGATTTTGCTTTTAGAAAACATTTCTCGCAGCCTTGATGTAGATCATGGGATTAACGGGTTTGTCGTTCACCCGGACTTCATAGTGAAGATGGGTGCCGGTTGACCGTCCGGTGCTACCCATATCAGCAATATGATCCCCGCGCGAGACCCTTTGCCCCTTTGTCACACGAATGTTCGAGTTATGGGCGTAAAAGGTCTGAATGCCAAAGGCATGTTGGATCTTGACCAATCGCCCGAACCCCGACAACCAGCCGGCGTGGATCACCACGCCGTCAGCGGTGGCAAAGATATCGGTACCATGCGCGCCGGCAAAGTCCTGGCCGTTGTGCATGCGCCGCCCGCCGGTGCGCGGGTCGCGGCGATAGCCAAAGCCGCTGGTGTGGCGCACCACCGCGCGGGTTGGCGAATCAAACGGGGCCTTCTCAGCGGCGATGCGATAAAGGTTCAGAATATCCATCTGATTAAGCAACTGGTTGGCGCGCAGCTCATTCGGGCTGGGCTCTTCGCCGCGGGTCGAGAACGACAAAGGGGTCAACGGGCCACCCTGGCCGCTATAGCCGCGCCGCACCTGTTCGATGATCTGATCCGTGGGCATGCCGGCCCTGCGGAACATTTTGTCCAGCGGTTCGATCGAAATGCTCATCGCCTCTTCCAACTGGCGGAAAATCTGGTCGTTCTGTTCGTTCATCAGGCGGATTTCATGCTCAAGGTTGGCGCGCTGGTCCAGGGCGGCCTGAGCGTCCGCTTCAATCTGATCGCGCTCGGCTGCCGTGTCGGCCAGCGCATTGGCCATGAACGACATNGCCACCGGAGCCGCCGAGGCCGCCGCAAGCACAACTTCGGAATCCTCGGTTTGTTCCTGNAGGGTCGCCAGGGCATCGCGCGCCGCCTCGCGGTCCTTCATNGTGCCGCGCAGGGTGGCCTGGATCACTTCGATCCCGGTCTCCAACTCGCGCAGCCGTGTCTCCGAGGCCAGAAGTTCCGATTGCATCGCCGAAATCTGCACNAGGGCCGTATTGAACCGCACTTGCGCCTCGGTGGCCTCAATGGCNCGTTCGTCACGCTCGTCCGACAGCAGGTTCAGCCTTTGCTGATAGGTATATTGATCGCGTTTGGCCTGTTCGCGGAAATTGCCCGACCCGATACTGTCCATCAACAAGATCGCCGTGGCGATGATCGCCCAGGCAACCACCAGCGACGCACCGGCATAGGCAACCAGCTGGGTTTCGGGTCTGAGCCGGATAAACCGTGTATCAGTGTCGGATTTCAGAAACAGCCGCCGCTCGGGAAATCGTCTTTCCAGCCAGCCATGAAGTTTTATCGCCAGACGTGTACGCACGCGTCGATCCTTGTCCCATCCCAATCACAGCGCTCGCGCCCCAAAGGGTCCCCGGCACCTTGGAGGGTAAATATCCGTGTGGCACCCAATGGGCAAGCCTGTTGCGCGGGGTGTGCGAATATGTGGCGGAANCTCTGACCANTTGGCAGAAAACCGCCGATATCCAAGGTGTTGTNGGGCGAAGCTATGCGCAAAATCCTATCCGGGTGCGGGCAGNTCTTCGCTGAGCGGCCAGTAGAAATCCGGCGGCAGTCCGGCTTCGGCGCGCTTTTCCTCGTTGAAGGGNGGCCTCAGCGGCGAGTGGAAATAGCGCCGAACAAGGGCGTGAAACGTCTCTTTCGGGTCCATGTTGTGGCGTCCGCACAGGAAGTGGAACCATTTTGAACCATAGGCCACATGGGCGACCTCTTCGGCATAGATCAGTTCCAGCGCGGCCACTGTGTCATCCAGCCCGGCTTTGCGGAAAACCGTTATCATGCCGGGGGTTACGTCCAGACCGCGCGCCTCAAGAACCATCGGCACCACGGCCAGCCGCCCCATCAGGTCGGTGGCGGTATCCTCGGCGGCGCGCCACATGCCCGCATGGGCACCCAATGCGCCGTAATGACTGCCCAATGCTTCAAGGTTGTCGCACATCAGATTGAAATGGTTGGATTCTTCCGCTGCTGCCTTGACCCAGTCGTCATAGAACCCCATTGGCATTTCGATATGCCCGAACCGGGCGATGATATCCCAGTGCAGATCGACCGCGTTCAGTTCGATATGCGCCACCGCGTGCAGCAGGGCGATGCGCCCGGTTTCTGATCCGGGCCGGCGGCGTGGCACGTCGCGCGGGCTTAGCAGTTCGGGCCGGTCGGGGCGCGAGGGGTGCATCGGCGGACAGGCGGTGCCGACGGGGATCGGGTCGGAGGTGCCTGCGCGGGCCGCAGCCCACGCGGCGGCGTGGTGCCGCGACAGGGCGGTCTTGGCACGCCCGTCGGCGGTGGTCAGAACCTCCACCGCCATATCGGCCAGTGTCCGGGTCACGGGCGGCGCACTGCTGTGGGCACAATGACAGTGCCCCAAAGTACAGTGCCCCAAAATACAGTGCCCCAGGTTCCGCTGATCCGCCTTTTGGTCCCACTGNGANTGGGCGCGTGTTTTGTTCTCATGAGTGTCCTGCCCTTTATCCTGTCCTGNGGCCTGNTTTGGTGGCGTTGTTCATATACACGAAACAATGCGGGCGGCAGTACCGTAATTCCCACGTATCGGAGACATTTTTCGGGGCAATTCCGCTTTGAGGCGGGATCAGCTTGCCCCGGGCGTTACCCGAACAATACGCTGCGCCGGCAAGTCCGCTCCTTTGGCGACTCAGGGTTCTTGGGTGGGGTAAACGCCGCGAGAATTCGATCGCCAAAGGAGAGCGGCGCGTAAATCGGTGCGTATCCCGGCCACATCGGGGGTAAACCGCAAAACCGGATAGACCAAAAGGGATGACCATGAACAGCGGCCAGCGTTGTGTATTGCCACCAACCAACCTGCCTCCGGCTTGCGGCGGCGGCGCTCAGGTGGCGGCCGGTCACCGGAATGCCGGACACCGGAATGGTCGCATAATCGGGCCTTTGCCCCGGTGCTGAGTCTGGTTGCATCTCCCTTCGCCGTTGGCGTGTTCTCGCGGTTTTCAGGCCAGGTCATAGCCTTTATGACAGTTATGGCCGCCTCTCGGTTTCTGGATCTGGCAGAATTCGGCACCTTCGCTCTGGCGTGGGCAGCGGCGGTCATTGCCAACAGTTTCGTGTTCACCGGGTTTTATCAGGCCTTGTTGCGCAGCCCCGACCCCGAGCGTGACCGCGATACCATTTACTGGCTGATCTTCAGCGTCGGCGCGTTCAGTGCCTTTGTCATCGGCTCGGTCGGGCTGGTCGCGGGGGGGATGGCGACCCAGGCAGGTCAGGCGTTTTGCCTGCTGGCCCCGATCCCGGTGCTGATGTCGCTGGTGGCCTGGAACGAGGCCCAGCTTGTCAGCGCCAAGCGCATCCGGTCGGCCAGCTCCTATGTCATCGTGTCCGAAGGTTGTGCCCTGATCGTGGCCTATCTTTGTCTGAGCGCCGGGTACGGCCTGTTGTCGCTGGTTGCGGCGCGCTACACGATGGTCATCGTCGCCATTGCCCTGACCACCTCGCTGGTCAGGAAACGGCCATTGTTGCGGATGAACCGGGAAACGGTTCTTGGGTGCAGAACCACCGTTCCGCCGTTGTGGGGAACCACGGCGATGGGGATGTTTTCGAATTACGGGACCGACATGATACTGGGGGCGTTCCTGAACGCGGTTGCGGTCGGGGCCTATCGGGGCGGTGCCCGCATTGCCATGACGGTTTCCGATCTGGTTTTGCAACCCATGGTCATGCTTAGCTGGTCCCGTTTCACCGGTCTGGAAAAAGACGGGCGCGCGAACCTGATGAAGGACGCATGGGTGGAAAACATGACGTTGGCGTCCATGATGATCTGGCCGGCGATGATTTCGGTCGCCCTGCTGGCCCCCGAGATGGTGTCTGTGGTGTTTGACGAAACATGGCTGCCTGCGGCTCCGATTGTCGCCCTGCTGTCAATTTCGCGGGCCATCGGTTTTTTGTCGGCGCTGCTGGAGCCAACCATGATCTGTCGTGGAAAACCCCGCGCCCAGCTGAAGATCCGGCTCATTGGTGTTACCCTGTTACTGGCATCGCTGCTGGCGTTCGGGCGTTTCAGCGTTGGTGCGGCGGCTTTGGCGCATCTGTTGACTTCGGTTGTGGTTGGTACCCTGTCGATCCGGGCGATGATTGGTGTTCTCGACCTTGACCGCCGCGATCTGATTGCCACGTTCCTGCCGGGCCTGTTGCTGGCGGCAGCCTGTGCCACGGCCATACAGACAACCACGCAATTGCGGACCGGTCCGGATACTTCGGCGGGTCTGTTTGCAACAATTGGCCTGTTGGCCGGGATCTGGCTGGTTGCCATGATCTTCGGCTTTCAACGAAGGATACTGGTCCTTCCAAGCCCATGAGGCCGATGTACCGGTTTCACCTGAACGCCCGCGCCGCATCAAATTCTTGCCGCACCGCGGGTGAAAGAACGGCGCAACCCGGCAATGGTTCGAATTGCCTGAAACGAAAGGTCGCACAGTGATTGCTCTGATCATGCCCCCAACAAGGCGAACACTTCTTGCTGCGGCCGGAATGAAGGCCCGGCTGCGTGTGAAACTGAAACGCCCCCTACGGTATTCCGGCGTCTTCAGGACACACGCGCACGCCCTGTCCAGCCTGCCGGTCAACCGGCGTGCCGCCTACAACACCGACGGTGTCGCCGAGATCAACTTCGCCAAGATGACCCAACGGATGGCCTGGGATTACCCGGTGATCCACTGGATCATGGCTATTGGCAAGAAAAGCCGTAAAAAACGTCTGTCGGTGCTGGACGCAGGCGGGCACATGGGCACCAAGTACATTTCTTTCGCCGACCTTCTTCCGGTTCATGACATGGCCTGGTCGGTGTACGATTTGCCCAAGATCCTCAGGGCCGCGCGCTCGTATCAGGTCACGGGCGCGGTTCCCCGCGAGATAAGGTTCATCGACCAGCCCAACGACGCAGGAAAGGTCGATGTGCTTCTGGCTTCGGGTCTGCTGCAATATCTGGATACGCCGCTTGCTGACCTGGTGAACCGATTGGCGGCTCCGCCACGCTTTATCCTGTTGAACAAGGTCGCTGTGCGCGATGGAAACAGCATTGTGACCCTGGAAAAAATCGGGCCGGCGCAGGTACCCTATCATATCCGGGACAAATTGGCGTTTGAAGCCGAGCTGAGCGAACTTGGATACCGGATCCGGGATCAGTGGACGATACCAGACCTGAGCCACCGGATCTCAACGCACCCCTGGCTGCCGGCCAGTCAGAGCAAGGGCTATATGCTTGAGCGGGTCAGTTAGAAACGATTCCCGCAAGCGGTTTCAGACAGCGAAACAATCAGTTGGGTCAGGGTTATATGTTTCTGTTTGCTCTACAAGTCGGGCTGCCGGCCATGTTGACCAAGATGAAGTAAAACAGCCATAGTATCAATGGCTTGCCTGCGAGGTTTTTTGAAAATCATGGTGCCTGTTTTCCCGAAATCGACCAAATCCAGCGGGAATGCTGATAGAACCGGACTGTCAGACATTCTCAGATGTGATCAGTAATTTATCGCAAGTTTCCAATCCCGAAGGCCCGGGCGCGACCTTGCAAATACCAGTTTCGGAGCGTGAACCGCCCGACGTGATGCCCGGCCAGCCCCGCCATTTCGGGGTGGCTTCGGCCCCGCACGAAAGGACCATAAGATGGCACCCACCGACCCCAAGACCGGGCCTGAACAAGCCTATCGCTACGACGCCGGGCGCACGCTTATTTCATACCTGGCCGATTTTGCTGCTGCGCATCCGGACGCGCCGGCAATCCTGCTTGCGGATCGGGTTGTCAGCTATGGTGAATTGCTGGGCCGGGCCGACCACTTTGCCGGGGCCTTTCAGGAACAGGGGGCCGGTCCCGGCGGTTATGTCGGTCTGCTCATGTCGCGCTCGGTTGATTGTATCGCCGGGATGCTGGGGGCGCTGCGCGCCGGGGCGGGCTATGTTCCGCTTGATCCGGGTTTCGCTTCGCAAAGCCAACTTGCGCATATCGCCGGACTGGTGCCTTTCGCCGCCGTTCTGGTGGATCCGGATTATCGCGCGCTTGCCGACAAGCTGATCAGTGCGCCGGTCATCCAGCCCCCGACCGGGGCTGATGCTGCTGTTTGCGGGCTGGACAGGCAGTGGCCCGAGGGCACGGGGGCAGATCCTGCGTGCATCGTGTTTACATCCGGCACGACCGGCCAGCCCAAGGGCGTTGTCCAGTCCAATCGCTGTCTGGCATCGTTCACGCTGGATCAGACCGTAACCGGCATTGTCGGTGACGACATCGTGCTGCATGCGTCCAGCCCCGCCTGCGATGGTGGCCTGATCGAGATCTGGTCGGCCCTGATGAACGGTGCGGCCATTGCCGTTCTCGAAGGGGCAAAGCCTGCGTTGCCGGATATCGCCAAGACGATTGCGCGCCACAACGCCACGGTGACCATGCAATACGTCGGAATGCATGAACTGCTGATCCGGCACCACCTTGATGCTTTCAAAACCGTGCGCCTTGCCATCGTTGGTGGCGACGTCATGTCACCCGATCCGGCCCGGCGTCTGAAAACGGATTTTCCCGGCCTGAGCATCGTCAACGGCTACGGGCCGTCCGAGGTCGCCTGCATGGCTTTGGCGCAGGACGTGACCCTGGACATGTTGACCGGCGTGCCGATCCCGATCGGCACCCCCCTGACCCACGTATCCGCCTTCGTGGTGGACGAGGATTTTCACGAGGTTCCGGACGGGCAGTTGGGTCAACTGGTGCTTGGCGGGGCCGGCGTGGCGTTGGGGTATTACAGCCTGCCCGAAAAAACCGCCGAAGTGTTTATTGACGACCCGCGCCCCGGCCACTCGGGCACGGTTTATCTGACCGGCGATCTGGCGACACGTGACCGGGACGGCCGGTTCATGTTTGGCGGACGTGCGGATCGTCAGATCAAGCTGGGCGGGCGACGTATCGAACTGGACGGTATCGAACATGTCCTGGGCGCATGCGACGGCGTTCTGAATGCGATTGTCGAAGTGATCACCTCGCCGGCGGGGGACCGCAGGATCTGCGCCGCTTTTCAGCCCGAGGCAGACATGGTCGCAAATCACGACCTGTTCGCAAGCGATGTTCTGGATCAGGCAAAACAGGAACTTCACCCGCAAATGTTGCCGCGGGTGACGCTGGTTATTACGGANCTGCCGCTTACCAAAGTGGGGAAACCTGATCGCAAGGCGGTTCGCGCGTTGCTGGAAGGTAAACTNGGCCATGACAGCGCGCCCGCGTCACCGCAGGAAACGCCTGCNCCGGNCCCCTCCGGGGCACCGGATGAAACTGCCGTGCGCCGGGTTCGCGCCGTGATCCTCGGGGTCTGGGACGGNTTGCTTGGCTGCGGGCCGCTGGCGGACACCACCACCTTTTTCGAGGCCGGCGGCAATTCGCTGCAACTGATCGACGCGCACGCCCGCATGGAGGCGGCGCTTGGCCAGAGCTTCGATCTGACGTTGCTGTTTGAAACGCCGCGACTGGGTGAACTGGCCAATACGCTGGCACGCATTTGCGCATCTGTTGTGAATAACCCGGACCCGGGCACCAAACCGCGCCCGGACCGGCGCACCGACCTGCCGGAAGGGGCGATTGCCATCATCGGCGAGGCGGCCCGTGTGCCGGGGGCAAAGACGCTGGATGATTTCTGGCAACATGTCCTGAAGGGCGACAATCTTATTCAGCGGTTTGAACCGGAAGACCTTGAAGACGCTTTTGACCCGCAAACACGGGCCGACCCGAATTATGTGCCGGCCCGTTCGGTCCTTGAAGACGTTGACATGTTCGACGCCAAGTATTTTTCCATCCTGCCACGCGATGCAGAGGTGATGGACCCTCAGGCGCGGGTATTTCTTGAGCTGTGCGTTCAGGCGCTTGATGACGCGGGGCTTGATCCTGCGCGCGCACCGGGGCCTGTGGGGGTGTTCGCCGGCAGTACGATCAGCACCTATATGCTGAACAACCTGCTGCCGGACCGCGCCAGCCTTGAAAGCCTGACATCCGGCTTTCAGTTGGCCAATTACGCGACCCTGGCCGGAAATATCACCGACTCGCTGGCGACGCGCGTGGCGTTCAAACTGGACCTCAGGGGCCCGGCCATGACGGTGCATACCGCCTGTTCGACCTCTCTCACGGCCATATCGCAGGCGGTCAACAGCCTGCGCGCCGGTCAGTCAGATGTTGCGCTGGCGGGTGGCATTTCAATCACCTTCCCGCAAAAGCGCGGCTATGTCAGCCAGGAGGGCGGCATGGCATCGCCGGACGGGCTGTGCCGGCCATTCGATGCGCAGGCCGGCGGCACGGTATTTGGTCACGGCGGCGGGGTTCTGGTGCTGAAGCGGCTGGAAGATGCGGTGGCCGCGGGCGATCACATCAGGGCGGTGATCCGCGGTGTGGGTCTGAACAATGATGGGGCCGAAAAGATTTCGTACACCGCGCCGTCGGTCAACGGTCAGGCCGATGCGATCAGCGCCGCGCACCGCGATGCCGGGGTTGCGCCCGATACGATCAGCTATGTTGAATGCCACGGAACCGCCACGCCGTTGGGCGATCCGATAGAAATCCGCGCGCTGACCCAGGCCTTTGGCGCGGTTGAGGGCAAGTCGATCTGCGCGCTGGGATCAGTGAAAGGTAATATCGGCCATCTTGATGCCGGGGCAGGGGTGGTCAGCGTTATCAAGACCGCGCGTATGCTGCGCGAAGCCCGGATTCCGCCGGTTGCGCATTTCCAGACGCCAAACCCGCGCATTGATTTTCAGTCGGGGCCGTTCTTTGTACCCGAGGGCGCGATGGGCTGGGCCAGTGACGGCCCGCGCCGGGCCGGTGTCAGCGGCTTCGGTGTCGGCGGCACAAATGTGCATCTGGTTCTGGAACAGGCCCCGGACCGGCCCCAACCTGACACCGGCACCAGAGAGGACGCGGTTCAAATCCTGCCCTTGTCTGCCAAATCCTCTGACGCACTGAAGGAAATGAGTGCAGACCTTGCGGTTGCACTTCAGGCATCCGGTGCCCCGGCACTGGCCGATGTGGCCTTTACCTTGCAGGAAGGGCGTCAGGTTCATCCCTTCCGTCTGGCGATTGCCTCGGCGACGGTGCAGGACGCAGCAGCCCGGCTTTTGGCGACACCTGCCATCCGGCGCGCCGCACCCGAGCGCCCGCGTCTGGTGTTCATGTTCCCCGGACAGGGCGCGCAATATCCCGGCATGGGCAGTGAATTATACACCCAAGAACCGGAATTCGCCCGCTGGCTGGATCAGGGCGCGGAAATTCTCAAGCCGGTTCTGGGTCTGGACATCAATCAGTTGCTGGCTTTCGCGGACGTCACCAATGCGCAGGCCGCACGGGCCTTGCGTGACACGCGCCTGACCCAGCCGGCGCTGTTCTTGGTGCAATACGCCACCGCCCGTCTGTGGCAATCACGCGGGGTCGTGCCGGACGCGATGATCGGACATTCGGTTGGTGAATTCGCCGCCGCCGCCATCTCGGGCGTGCTGGATTTCGAAACCGCCCTTGGCATTATCGCCGCGCGCGGGCAATTGATGCAGGACCAGCCAGAGGGGGCGATGCTGTCGGTGCGCGCCGCTCTGGATGACCTGATGCCGCTCTTGGGTGACGACGTTGATCTGGCTGCAACCAACGCGCCGAAACTACAGGTCGCCGCCGGAGATTTCGANGCGATTGAAGCGCTGGAACAACGGCTGGCCAATGCCGGCCTGCCGGCCCGCAGGCTGCACACATCCCATGCGTTCCATTCGCGGATGATGGACCCGGTCGTGCCGGCCCTGCGCGATATGATCGCGGCGCTGCGGCTGTCGGCACCGGCCATTCCCTACATCTCCTGCGTCACCGGCGACTGGATCAGCGATGCACAGGCCTGTGATCCGGCCTATTGGGCCGGTCAGGCCCGCGCGCCGGTCGCCTTCGAGGCCGGGTTGCGCAAACTGGCCGTGGACGCAAAACCGGTCCTGCTCGAGGTCGGCGCGGGCAATACCCTGTCGGCCTTTGGCGCGCAGACTTTGGCGCGCGATGCCCATGGCGGCATGTTCCAGTCCTTGCCCGACCACAGCCGCGCGCGTGGCGATGGCGAGGTGATGAAACAGGCGCTGGGCGGCCTCTGGAGCGCCGGCGTGCCGGTCGACTGGTCGCTTGCCGGCCCGCGTGGCCAGCGCAAGATCCCGCTGCCGGCAACCCGGTTCCAGCGCAAACAATACTGGGTCGATCCGGTAACGCCCGCCGCCGCGACCGTCCCGCCGCAACCGGCCCACGCGCCAGCCGCCCTACCGGTTCCACAACCTTCCGTACCTCTTGCAATCACGAGTGTTCCCATGCCCGCATCAACGCCCCAAGTTCCCCGCACCGAGCGCCTGACAAGCGAGCTGATAACTTTGTTCTCTGACTTGTCAGGGGAAGATCTGACGACCGAGGATTGCGCCACGCCGTTCCTTGAACTCGGATTTGACAGCTTGTTCATGGGGCAGGTCGCGCAGGCGCTGGACAAGGATTTCGGGGTGCAACTGACCTTCCGGCACCTGTTGTCGAACTATCCGTCTGTCGACGCCCTCGCGCGCCACCTTGACGAGACCATGCCGGCTGACGCGCCGGCCCGGACCGCCCCCGCGGCGCAGGCCGCCCCGGTTGAAGCGGCAGTCGCTGCCACTCCGACGCCGGNTCTGGTTCAAGCTCCGGCCTCAATNCCGGCCCAAACTCCGGCCCAAACTCCGGCCCAAACTCCGGCCCAAATTCCGGCGCAGGTTGCTGCGTCAGGAGACCTTGCCGGCGTGCTTCAGACACAGATGCAGACCATGCAGGCGATTTTCGCAGACCAGTTGCGGCTGCTTGGTAATCCATCAGCACCCCGCGCACCGGCCCAGCCTGTTGCCGCCCCGGATCCGATCTCCGTGCCGCCCACTGCCATCCCCGCCCAAATCGCGCCGGCCTCGCAGGTGCTTCCGGCCATTGCGGCCCGGACAAAACCGGCCGCTTTCAAGGTTGGCCGCGCGCCCAGCCTTGAAGGGACGGATCTGACGCCGCAGCAACAGGCCTTTGCCGATGATCTGTGCGCCCGTTANTCNNCGAAATTCCCCAAATCCAAGACCCACACTCAGGAAAACCGCGATGTGCATGCGGACCCGCGCACGGTTTCCGGCTTCCGGCCTGAGTGGAAAGAACTGACCTTCCCGATTGTCGCGGCGCGCTCCAAGGGGGCCTACATCGACGATATCGACGGCAACCATCTGGTCGATCTGGTCAACGGCTTTGGCCAGACTGCGTTCGGACATTCACCCGATTTTGTGATTGATGCTGTGTCCGAACAGATGGAGCGCGGCTTTGCCATCGGGCCTCAGGCGGACATGGCCGGGCCGGTGGCGCGCCGGTTCGCCCGCATGACCGGGCACGAACGGGTGACGTTCTGCAACACCGGATCCGAGGCGGTGATGGCGGCGATGCGTCTGGCGCGCACCGTTACGGGGCGTGAAAAGATTGTGGTGTTCTCGAATGATTATCACGGTCAGTTCGACGAGGTTCTGGTCAAGGGCAAAACCCGTGGCGGGCCGCCCACGGCGCTGCCGATTGCGCCGGGGATTCCGCGTGGGGCCGTGTCGAACATGATTGTGCTGGGGTACGGCGACGATGCGTCACTGGACTGGATCAGCGAAAATATCCACGATGTGGCCGCCGTTGTGGTTGAGCCAGTCCAAAGCCGCCATCCCGAATTGCGCCCGGTGGAGTTTGTCCGCAAGCTGCGCGAGATCACCACCAAAGGCGATGCGGCGCTGGTCATCGACGAAGTGGTGACAGGCTTTCGCACCCACGCGCGCGGCATGCAGGGCATCTGGGACATTGACGCCGACATGGCCACCTATGGCAAGGTTGTCGGCGGCGGCATGCCGATCGGCGTTCTGGCCGGCAAGGGACGGTTCATGGATGCGCTGGACGGCGGCGAGTGGCGCTATGGCGACGACAGCACGCCGCAGGTCTCGCCGACCTTCTTTGCCGGCACGTTCGTGCGCCACCCTCTGGTGGTTGCGGCGGTCGATGCGACGCTTGAGCATATGGAAAACGACGGCGCGGCGCTGTGGACCGGGGCAGCCGACCTGACGGCGGCGCTGGCCGGGCGGCTGAACGCGATACTGGTCGGGCATGGATTGCCGGAACTGGTTGTACATTACTCAAGCTGGTTCATCATCCGGGCCACACCGTATGATCCGCGCGCCTCATTGCTTTACCCGCTGATGCGTCTGGAAGGCATTCACGTGCTGGATGGGTTCTGCGGGTTCATGACCACCGAACACGGGCAGGCGGAATGTGACCGGATTGCCGAGGCGTTCGAGAAGGCCATCAAGGCCTTGCAATCGGTTGGCATACTGGCCCCGAAAGACGGATTCGCCATCAACGGCACCACGGCCGAACCCACACCGGTTCCGACCGGGCCGGTTGCTCTGACCGAAAGTCAGCGGGAAATCTGGATGACGCACCAGTTGGGTGATCTGCCTGCCGCCAGCTTCAATGAAGGCACGTCGGTGCGCCTTGCCGGCCCGCTGGACACGGAGGCGTTGCACGACGGGCTGGAGTTGCTGGTGGCGCGCCACGATGCGCTGCGGTTGCGGTTTGCCCGCGACGGGGCGACGTTTCAGGCGGCACCGGCGGCGCGCCCCGATCTGGCGCGGATTGATCTGAGGGACAAGGCCGATCCCGAAGCCGCCTTGCGGGATCTTCTGAACGAAGAGGCCGCCACCCCACTGGACATCGTCGGCGCGGTGCCGGTCCGGATGAAACTGGCGCGTATGTCCGGGGATGAACATGTTCTGATCATGACCGCACATCATATTGTGTGCGACGGCTGGTCCTACAACACGCTGTTCACCGAACTGGCCGAAATCTACTCGGCCCTGACGGCGGGCAAGACCCCCGACCTGCCACCGGCGGCGTCGTTCAGCGCCTATGCGCAGGCACGTGCCTCAAAGCAAACTGACGAGCAGACCCGCATGTTCTGGCAGGACATGTACGACACGATACCGGACCTGCCCGAACTGCCGACTGACCGGCCGCGCGGCGAAGTCAAAACCTTTCCCGGCGCAACCGAAACGAAGCATATCGCCATGGACGTTGTGAAATCGGCCCGCAAGGTGGGGGCCAAAAACGGCTGTACCCTGTTCGGGACGCTGTTTGGCGCGCTTCAGATCACCCTGGGCCGTCTCAGCAACACCGGCGATGTGGTGCTGGGCGTGCCGACCGGCGGGCAGGCGTTGCTGGAGGATCCGTCCCTGGTTGGTCATTGCGTCAATTTCCTGCCTATCCGGGCCGCGTTTGATCCCGGTGAGCCGGTGAAAACCCATCTTGCGCGGGTTGCAACGGCCACGCGCGATGCCCTTGATCACAGCGATTATACGCTGGGATCACTGGTGCGCGACCAGAACACGCCGCGCACCCTTAGCCGTCTGCCGCTGACCGAGGTGCAGTTCAACCTTGAACGGCTGGCCGAAGGGCTGACCTTTGGCGAAACCAGCGCGACAATTTCGCCCAATCCCAAGGCGGCGGTGAACTACGACCTGTTCTTCAACATGGTCGAAGGGCGCGACGGGCTGAGGATCGACGTTGATTACAACACCGATCTGTTTGACCGCGAAACCATTGACCGCTGGCTGGGCCATTTGACGATGATCCTGAAAGGGCTGGCCGATGATGCCGGCCAGCCGATCGCGGCATTGGCATTGCTAAGCCCGGACGAGGCGGCGCAACAGCGCGATGCCTTCAATGCGACGCAGATGGATTTCCGGCGCGATGCGCTGATTCAGGATCTGGTGGCGGCAAGCGCCACCACGCGACCCGACGCGATTGCCGTCAGGGATGACACAAGGGCACTTTCCTATCGCGAGCTGGAGCAGGCAAGTGATGCGCTGGCGGCGCATATCCAGACCTGCCTGCCGGGCAGCGGTGCCCGTATCGGCGTGGCTTTGCCTCGATCTGCGGCGATGTTGGTTGCGCTGCTNGGGGTGTTGAAGGCCGGACATTGTTACGTTCCGTTGGACCCGAGCCAGCCGCAGACACGTCTGCGNGCCGTGCTTGAGGCCGCCGAGGCGACCGGGCTTTTGGCCGAAACCAGCGCCCTTGCCGGGCTGAGCGATGGGTTGAACATCACCCGTATCGACCCCGACGGGGCACCCTCCGAAGGGCATCCCGACACGGTTGATCGTGACCCGTCCGAGGCGGCCTATGTCATATTCACCTCTGGTTCGACAGGTGTTCCCAAGGGTGTGGAAATCCCCCATGGCGCGGTGGTGAACTTTCTGACCTCGATGGCCGAAAACCCCGGATTGAAACCTGACGACACGGTTCTGGCCGTTACCACCGTCATGTTCGACATCGCGGTTCTGGAACTTTTCCTGCCTCTGGCGGTTGGCGCGCAGGTGGTGATTGCATCGCGCGAATCCGTGTTGGACGGGTTCTCCCTTGTCGATCGGCTGGAACAGGGCGACATTACCGTCATGCAGGCCACGCCGACCCTGTGGGCGATGCTGCTGGAAGCCGGTTTCACGCCGCAACCGGGCCTGAAAATGCTGGCCGGCGGAGAGCCGCTGGCGCAGGATCTTGCCGATGAGCTGACCGCAAACGGTGCTGAATTGTGGAACATGTACGGTCCGACCGAAACAACCATCTGGTCGGCTGTTTCGCGGGTGGGTAACGGTCAGCCGGTGACGATCGGCGCGCCGATTGCCAATACCCAGTTGCATGTTCTGGATGCCGGCGACGAAATCTGCCCTCCCGGTGTTGTTGGCGAACTCAATATCGGCGGCGAGGGTCTGGCGCTTGGCTACTTCCACCGGCCTGACCTGACAAAGGCGGCGTTCCGTTTGGTCCGGATGCGGGATCGCGAGCAGCGGCTCTATCGCACCGGAGATCTGGCGGTCCGCCAGCCTAATGGCGACATCCAGGTACTGGGGCGTCAGGATACCCAGATCAAGATGCGGGGTTTTCGGATCGAACTGGAGGAAATCGAAACAAGGCTGCGGGCCGCACCCGGCGTGGCGGCGGCGGCAGTGGCGCTCAAAACGCGCAGGAATGGTGATGCCCAGCTGGTGGCCTATCTGGTGCCAGAAACCGGGGTGAATGTTGAACCGGCGGATGTCGCGGGCGTGCTGCGCGACGAATTGCCGGACTATATGGTGCCAAGGGGCTGGGTCATGCTGGGGTCGTTGCCCCAGACTGCCAATGCCAAACTTGACCGCAAGGCGCTGCCTGATCCTGATCAGGTGGCCACGGTTACACCGCTGAAAACAATCGCCAAACCTCAGGCGGGCACGGAACAGCGCATCGCCGATATCTGGCAGTCGGTGCTGGGGCTGGACGAGATTTCCGTCACCGACACCCTGTTTGCAATCGGGGCCGACAGCCTGTCGATTTTCCGCATCGCCTCCCGGCTGATCGACGCGGGGCTGAACCTGGATGCCCGCAGCATGCTGGCGCATCCGACGATCCGCAAACTGGCGGTTTATGCGGATGGGCGCAGCAGCGCGGACCAAAAGCCGGCGCGGCCATCGCTGAAGACATTCCGGGGCGGCGCGCGCCGGGACGGGAGCGTTGCTTCTTGACGGGCGGTGCCACCGGATCAACCCAGCGGCAGCGCACCTTGCCTGACGCGAAGCTGCATCTTGCGGCCATGGGTGACAGCGGCAATCGCGCCGACAAAACGCGGGGCCAGGTCAAGGTGGACAATCGACCAGGTCGCCGCAGGTTCCAGATCGCCCGAGGTTCGTTCGATCCGCGCGTCATCGCCGGGGGTCAGGGTGACATCAAAGCTGTCAAGCGGTGTCGACAGCCCGGTTCCGGCAGCTTTGATCACCGCTTCCTTGCGGGTCCAGCAGCGAAAGAACCCGGCCATCCAGTCCTGTGCCGGCAAGGCGCTGAGGGTGGCGTATTCGCGGCCCGAAAAGAACCGCGACGCGACGCCGTCTTCAACCGGACGTTCGGCCTCGATATCAACGCCAAGCTGAAGCTGTCCGTCGCTGAATTGCGGCGCGACCACAAGCGCGGCCCAGCCGTCAGAATGGCTCAGATTGAATACCGGACCGCCGGGCAGGGATGGCTTGTCCTGCGCGCCGTAGGAAAACGACAGCCCATCGGCGGCCTGCCCGGTATAGCCGGACAGAATCCCGCGCAGCCGGGCGCGCCCGGCCACGTATCGCACCCTGTCGCGATCCCGCACAAAACGCGCCGCCCGCGCCTGTTCGTCAGCCGACAGAACGCGGCAAGGGCCGGGCTGATCCAGCGACCAGAGCCACAGGTCGATATCAATCGTCAACGCGTCTCTCCTGGTGATCCCGCCGTGTCCCATCATAAGCCGCCGCTTGCGCCGGGGTCGAGGGACACGACATGGTTCGGGTAATTATTGCCCTGATCTGTGGCGGTGCCATTCTGGCGCTTGCCCTTCTGGCCCTGCCCGCCGGGCGCGAGAGTCTGCGGGATGCGAAGAAATTTGCGTCGTTCCACCGGTATCTGCGGCACATCGAAGGCAGTTTGCATCTCTCTGATGTCATGATCGCGATGCCGGACGGGCCGCGCCTTGCCACTGATGTATATCTGCCGCGCCGGTCTGATGCGGGGCCAGATGTGGGGCCAGATGTGGGGTTGCCCACCATTCTGGTGCGCCTGCCTTACGGCAAGCGGCGCTATCACGAGGTCCGCCGCTGGGTCGATCTGTTCCTGCCGCACGGGTTTGCGGTTGTGGTGCAGGACATGCGCGGGCGGTGGGGGTCGCAGGGGGTTTTTGCGCCTTATCCAAACGCGGCGGGTGACGGGGTGGCGACACTGGACTGGATCGTCGATCAGCCATGGTCCAGCGGCCGGGTCGGTACAATCGGCTGCTCGGCGCTTGGGGAAAGCCAGATTATTCTGGGGGCGGCCAGGCATCCGGCACACCAGGCGATGATCCCGATTGGTGCCGGTGGGGCGATTGGCACCGCACGCGGGGCTTACGGTTTTTTCGGGCTCTTTGAGGGTGGCATACCGGGGCTGGCACCGGCGATCGGGTGGTTTTCGCGCTTTGGCGGCAAAACCGCAGATAAAATGGCCGGCGCGCGCATTGTCCCGGCCGATGCCCTTTCGACCCTGCCGTTTCGCGATGCCATCGCCAGAACCCGTCCTGACCCGACAGATTTCGGGCCAATGCTGGACCGGTTCGCCACACCGGGCGGGTTTGACGGTTGGGGGTATATTTCGGACGATGACCGGTTCTCGGTGCCGACCCTGCTGGTTGATACGTGGTATGATCCGTCGGTTCAAAGCACCCTGGTACTGGCCGATCTGATTGGCGAAAGCGCGCCCTCGGTCCGGACGATCATTGCGCCGGGCAGCCATTGCGAAACCGAAGCGGCGTTTTTCGCGGGTAAACTGGGGGATATTGCGGTCTCGGGGGGCGCGCGCAAGCAACTTGATGATACCTATGTCGCCTTCATGTCGCATCACCTAAGGTCGGCACCGCCGCCCGGATTGCCGCCCTTCACCACCTTTGTACTGGGGCAGGATACCTGGCTGGAAACGGCGCACTGGCCACCGGACCGGGCAAGGAAAACAACCTGGACCCTGTCGGCAGACCGGCTTGTGGTTGAGGACCAGACCGGCGGACCGGCCCAGGGGCGCAGCTTTACCTCGGACCCGCGCGACCCGGTCCCGTCGCTGGGCGGCGCGATCTGCTGTACCGGCGATCCCGACATGCGCATTGGGCCGATTTACCAGAACCCGATCGAAGCGCGGCGGGACATTCTGTTGTTCACCTCTGATCCGTTATCCGGGCCATTGCGGATAGCCGGGCCGCTGGAGGCGCGGTTGCAGGTCTCGGCGGATGTGCCGGATACCGATCTGGTCGTGCGGCTGACGGATGTCGACCAGCAAGGCCGTTCGTTGTTGGTTCAGGAAGGCGCGTTGCGTCTGCGGTATCGTGACGGGGTCGCCGACCCGGCCCTGATGCAGCCGGGCCAGATCTATGACGTGACGGTGCGGATGCGCGATATTGCCTGGCTGGTGAAACCCGGTCACCGCCTGAGGCTGCATGTGGCCGGATCCAGTTTCCCGCGGTTGTCGCTGAACATGAATGGCGGCGGCGATCCGCATCGCGAAACGCATCCGCATCCGGCGCGGATCACGATTCACATGTCCGGCGATACAGCTTCATCGCTGACCTTGTTCACTTTGCCGCAATGACGCGAAACCCGGATCGGCCGCGGTTCAGCCCTTGCGCATTGGCATGTCAGGCGTGACCGCCGGCCTGCCATAATTCTGCGACCGTTTCAGGCGGCATTCGATCACATCGGCGATCTTGTCAAACCCGTGCCATAGCAACGTGTCTTCGTGCCAACCCCGAAGCGAATAAACCGGGGTGTCCGGGCTTAACAGCCCCTCCCAGCCGAAACAGCGGGTGATGGCTTCGGTGGTGTGGCTTTCGGTGCGAAACAATATGACTTCGCCGCCATAAGCCTTGAACTTATGGTCGCGATACAAGCCCATCAGGTGTTGATTGATGCGGCGCTCTTGCAATTCGGTGCTAGTGGGCCGATCCATCTGGCCGGTTGCAACAAGCACCTTGCTGACCGCCGCGCTTTTGGTCAGAAACTCTTTCCAGCTGATTTCGCGCCGGGCTTTCAGGCGGATATATTGGTGCCACCGTCTGAGTTTGCCCTGAAAACGCCTGCGCCGCCGGGTGAGCGGCCCAAGATGCGCCCCCGAATTGGGAGCCCAACTGTCGACCATCGCCAGGCTGAGGACAAGGATGCCACTGTCTTCCAGCGCCTGGGCAATCGACAGACCCATCAACCCGTCAACGCATTGCCCCATCAGAATAACCGGGCGTCCGGCGGCCTCGCTTTTGATCTTCCTGACAGCATCCAGAACGATTTCCTGCAATGGTGCCGGGTTTCCGGCCTCAAAATACTGTTCGTTCGCAATATGAAGATTGATAACCCGGCAGTGGTCTTCGAATCTGCGGGCGATCTTGTGATAGAGGAACGGCTGATTGAGCGAAACGATGACCGGCGCATCCGGCAGCCCGTCGCGGAATGTCATGACTTCCCAATGCGATGCACTTTCCCCGGCAGGCGTATTCGCCAGCGCATTTTCGATACTGGCCGCAACACCCTTCAGGGTTGGTTGTTCGAGGAATTCGATCAATGGCACGCGGACGTCAAATTCGGAGTGGACCCGGGCCAGCATCCGCAAAACGATGATCGAATGACCGCCAAGGTCGAAGAAATCCCCGTCGCACTGATCTGCCGGCAAACCAAGCACATCCGACCAGATCGCCGCCAGACGGGCCAGTTTCGGCCCGGATTGCACATTTGCCGGCTGCGGGTGCATTTCCACAACCCGCAAATTCGCCGGATTGTCGCGTCGTTGGCCTTTGGGCTGAAGCGGCGTGTCGGACCGCACGAGACGGCCTGAAAACGCAACATCGCCGATCTTTGTCGCCGGGTCGGCCAGCAACGCCGCGAACATGTCGCTAAACAACTGGCCCAGTGCGGTGACCGTGCCTTCATCAAACCGCGCGGAATCATAGTCGATCATCAATTTCCAGCCCGATGCGCGCCCCAGAAGCTGAAAGTTCAGATCATGGGTGATCTGCGGCGTTGCAGAAGGCACGGAGGCGATGGAAAACGGCCCATAGGACTGTTCCTCAAGAAAGACCCGTTGCAGGGCGAAAAAGACGGAAACCAGCGGTGTGCGGCCGGGATCGCGCGGGCGTTTCAGGTCGCGTATCAAATCCTGGAACGGATAGTCCCCATGGGCCAAGGCACCCTGTACCACCTCGTTGCCCTGAGAGATTANGTCGCCAAGAGAGTCGCNGCCATNGACACGCAAGCGCAGAACAATCGGGTTGATGAACACGCCGATCAGGTCTTCCAGTTCGATTTCGTCGCGCCCTGCCACGGCGGTGCCGAAACTGATGTCCGACAGCCCGCTGAACCGTTGCAACGTTGCCGCCGCAACCGCAGTTCCAAGAGCGAAGGAAGACGTGTTGCGCGCGCGCGCCAGCGCCTCCAGATCGTCGCCAAAATGATCGGGAAAGGCGATGTCCACACGTTTTCCCGAACGGATCAGCCGCCCGGATCCTGGGTGGTCCGGCGCGATCTCGAAATAGGGTGCATCCTGCAACCGGGATGTCCAGTATTCAGCGTTCTCACCATGTGCCGGGCTGGCCTGCAACTCTTCCTGCCACAGCGCATAATCGGCGTATTGCAGTTGCAGATCCGGCAGGTTGTGGGGGCGGTTTTCCTCACATGCCGCCGCGGCTGTGCCGATTTCCCGGCCCAACACGCGAATTGAGAAACCATCGAACACCGTGTGATGGGCCGAAATCAACAGCGCAGCACGGTCCGGCGCGAACCGGGCAAGCGTAATCCGGATCAGGCCCGCAGAGCCTAAGTCGAACGGGTCCGTCGCCATCTTTCTGGCGATTTCATCAATACGCGCGTCGCGCTGATTTTCCGGCAACCCGCGAAGGTCAACGATACCCATTCTGAGATCGCTGTCTTGACGAATTTCCTGACATGGCAACCCATCGTGTTCTGCAAGGCGCGTGCGCAAAATCTCGTGGCGCGCAACAATGATTTGCAACGCCTGTTCAAAGCTCTCATCACGGAAATTCCCACGAATTTCCCAGCGCACCGCGATATTCCCCGCCCCTTGATTTGGATCGGTTTGCTCCTGATACCAAAAACGGGTCTGTGCGGGAGAGGTCGGGAACACTCCGCTTATNCCGGATAATTGCACGTCATCTTTCATATACATTTCAGGGCTGGCCCTGTCCTCGTTAACGGTCTGAAAAACCTGCGCGCATATATTGCAGGGGATGGATGTCTTGCCGGCAACCCATGACCCGGAGAGGCCCATTGCCTATCGGCAATTTCCCTGTTTCTGNTTTGGTTGTCAAAATTGCTGTCGATAGTTTGTCAATATCGCCAATCATGCGCTCCAATAAATTCCCCTGGATGAAACTGTTTATCGCGTCGCAACAATGATGATCGGGCAGTGGCCGTTTTCCTTTGCCGGATTCTATCAGGGGGGAAGCGCCGGATGCAGGTGATAAAANCGGTCGAAATGGAAGCAATGGAAATTAAATACCCGCAATGTTTCCAATTGCGCAACAAATTCCAGAATGAATTTGAACCAACAAATACGTGAATNAACCCTATGAGTGCATNNNTTACGNTCGATCNNCCTGANGGGTAGCGANGGNGTTCGCGTAAGTAATTGAAATNACTNNATACCCATTCGCGNTTCACCTGAAACACGTTTCTGTTTCCAAGTTGCGAACAGACTAATTCCATGGCGGCAATAGAACTACGGCCCCGAAATGCGGTAATTTTTAGGCAATAGTATGGCCGCAAGTTTCAACAAGTTTCAGAATGAATTTCTGCATAATTTTTCAAACCCCATTTGGTGTCGCTTATGAAAATTACCTCTCAGACCCACAACCGCCTGAAAACCCCTGACGGGATTACGGTATCGCCTTTTTCAGGCCCGGGTTCGTTTGGTGGCGCGAAAAGCTCGGCTATTCCTGTTTCCAAACTTGTCTTCGACAAGATGTTTGCCGCAGTAGCCCTTGTTCTGATTTCACCTGTTCTTCTTTTGTTGTCACTGGCGCTTTTGATCGAGGGCGGCGGTCCGGTGATTTTCCGGCACTCCCGGATCGGTCTGGGAGGCACCTCATTCTTATGTTTGAAATTCCGAACAATGACGCAGGATTCCCAACAACGCCTTGATCAAATTCTTGCCGTTGATCCGATCGCCCGGGAAGAATGGGAGGAATCCCGGAAGCTCTTCCGCGATCCACGCGTCAGCCGTCTGGGCAATTTCCTGAGGAAAACCAGCCTCGATGAATTGCCGCAGTTCTGGAACATTCTGATGGGCGACATGTCCGTTGTCGGGCCTCGCCCGATCACCCGCGAAGAGACGCATTATTATGGCGAAAACATATCGGTTTATGCGTCGGTTCGCCCCGGTCTGACAGGGGCATGGCAGATTGGCGGACGCAGCGAAACATCTTATCAGGAACGGGTCGATCTGGACGTTAACTATGTCAAGAACTGGACCCTTCTGAGCGACCTGCGCATCGTGTTCAAGACCGTCGATGCCGTCATTCTTGGCAGAGGGGCCTTTTAGGGGGGGAGGAAAAGAAATGGGTTTTTCCCTCAATTATCCGATGTTTCAGATGAAAGATGCCGTGCCACAGATAAACAGCGACGACCGACGGATAGCTGAGCGCGCGCAGGCCAACCTGCGCGTTATCATCGGGATTCCGACAGTCGGGCGGGCGGGCATTCTGGCCGGGACGGTCAAAGCCATCGCCGACCAGACGCATTTGCCAGATTGTGTGCTGATCAGTGTCGCGAACCCGCAGGATGCCGCCAGTCTGGAAGGTCTGTCGCTGCCGTTCCCGCTCAGGATTGTGACCTGCGAAAAAGGGCTGACCACCCAACGTAACCGGATCCTTGACGAACTGCGTCAGAACGACGTGATACTGTTTCTGGATGATGATTTTCTGATGGCTCCGGACTATGTTGCACAGATGTTAAAAGTATTTGAGAACCATTCGGACGTGGTTCTGGCGACCGGGAAACTGATTGCCGACGGTATTCTTGGGCCGGGGTTTGACCATGCAACCGGTATGCGCAAGCTGACGCAGGGTCTGGCGGTTCCCGGCGATAGGGAATTGGTGCCAACCCATTCCGGATATGGCTGTAACATGGCCTTGCGGGCCAAACCGATCCTGAAACAGAACCTGCGATTTGACGAGGCGCTGCCGCTTTACAGTTGGTTGGAAGACGTTGATTTCTCGACCCGTTTGGCGTCACACGGGCGGTTTGTACGCCCGGGCGGAATGCGGGGCGTGCATCTGGGAACCAAATCCGGTCGTACCCGTGGCCGCAATCTGGGATATTCGCAGATCGCCAATCCGATCTATCTGATCCGCAAGGGAACCATTGCGCGAAAACGCGCCCGCGACCTGATGCTGCGCAACATTGCGTCAAATCTGGTAGGGACCGTGCGGCCGCGCCCATGGGCCGACTATCGGGGGCGGCTGGCGGGCAATCTGATCGCCCTTTGGGACGTTGTGAAAAAACGCGACCGACCGGACCGGATACTTGAGTTCAAGTCCTGAAATCACGCCCAACATCAACCCTGGTCGCAAAAGGTGGTTCCCGTCAGGTTTTCAATGCGCCGCGATAAAGGTCGACCAGACGGTCTGCCCATGTCTCGGGCGTCATCGACAAGTTGGCCTGATTTGAAAAACCGCGTTGGCTCATCTCGCGCAGGTCTTTGTCGGGCATGTCGCGCAGTGTTGCGATTGCATCGTCAAGGGCGCTTGGGTCGAAAATGTTCACCGACAAACCCAGCCCGCATTCGGTGATTTCCGCCGCCATCAGGGCGGTGTCGGACACGATCACCGGCAGGCCGGCCTGAACGGCCTCGGGGATGACCAGCGCAAAAGGTTCCGGGTGATGCGACGGCATCACCAGAACCCGCGCCGCGCCGACAAAGCCGCCAACCGCCTCGCGCGGTTGCCAGCCGGTGATGTGGAAATCGGGGTATCTGGCCTCCAGCACCCCGCGCAAGGGGCCGTCCCCGACCAGCGTCAGTGCCATGCCAGCCCGCGCCGCTGCCGCGGCGATGTCAAGCGCGCCTTTGTCCCGCTCAAGACGACCGACATAAACGATGTCGCGGTTATCCTCGGCCCGGATCCTTGTTGCCGAGTAGGGCGCAGAGGGATTGCGCACAATCCGGAACATATCCGCGCCATAGCCGGCCCGCGCCAGCCGTTCCTGCATGGCCGGGTGGATCAGAAGAATGCCGGCCCAGGGCAAGGTGCGGTCAAAACTGGCGAACAGGGATTTCTGCCGCGCCAGCCGCCAGACTTTCTGCGAATAAGAACGTTTGTCGCAATTGGTCACTATGCAAGAGGCCGACAAGGGTGTCCGCTGACAAACCTGATTGCGCCGATAATCCATGAAAACGCCGTTTGGACAGGCCAGGAACATGTCATGGGCGTGAATGAAGGTACGCGCGGCAACCGGGGCGAGCGCGCGAAAAATCGAGGGCGACAGGATCTGCGCCCAGCCATGCACGTGATACACCGTGCCGGGCGTGTCGTGTTCGCGCACATATCCGGCCACAAGATCGCGCGTTGCGATATTATTCAGCCCGCGGATCATCGCATCGGCCCGCCCCCGTTGCCTCAGCCCGGCGCTGCCTGCGGCAATCACCGTGACCCCCAGCGCGCGCAGGTCGTCATTGTCGCCGTCATCGCCACAGATATAGGACACATCCAGGCCGCGTTCGCGCAACAGGCGAACCGACAGCAACGCAAGGCCCGTGGCCCCGCCACGCGCCTGACTGGCGTCGTTTATGACGACAATTCGCGTAACCGGCACCTGTCACTCCGTAAATTCGGTGGGGGAAATCCCTGCGTCAGAAGGATCATATGGATTATTATGGGCGGGGATAAGGCAAAGATTGGCTTTTGGCGGGGTGACCGGCCTTCTTATGCCCCGTCGCGGCCATTTTGAAATCACAAATCTGATGTAGAGGTTGGTGAACAAAGGAATCTTGCAATGAAGATCGTTCAGTTTGGCCTGCGCTACAGCCCGAATGTCGGAGATGGGATCATCTCGGATTGTCTGGCGCATGCCTGTCGCAATCTGCACCCCGGGTGCGAGGTCAGCACAGTCGATCTGTCCGGTCGCCGTGATTTCGGCCAGCAAACGATGCGCAACCGCGACCTGGCGCTGCGGGTCTTGCGCACCCTGCCGCGAATGGTGCGCCAGCGGATTGTCACGGGCCGGCTGAATGCGATGCTGGATCGGGTCGAGCCGGACTGGATGGCGGCCGCTGACGGCGCGGATCTGGCCATTCTGGGCGGGGGGCAGATTTTTTCCGATGCCGACTTGAATTTCTGCGTGAAAATTGCCCGCGCCGCCGGGGTTCTGCACTGCAAGCAAGTGCCGGTTGTCATCCACGCCGCCGGCGTTTCGCGTAACTGGTCGGCCAGGGGCAGTGCGCTGTTTCACGAGGTTTTCCGCACAAACCTGCGCGCCGTCGGGCTGCGTGACGAACCGTCTGTGTCGGCCTGGCGCGATCAGGTACACAATGAACCTCCGGCACCGCTTGTGACCCGCGACCCCGGTCTGCTGGCCGCCGGATGTTATGGGCGGGCGCAATCATCGACGGGGCGCGTTGGCCTTTGTGTGACCACACCCGAAATCCTGACCTATCATGCCGACAGTGCCGTGGCGGGGGTCACCGCCAACGGTATCGGGTTCTTTGCCGATGTGACCAACGCGCTGATCCAAAAAGGCGAGCGCGTCACGCTGTTTTGCAATGGGGCTCACGAAGATCGCGCGGCCCTGCACCAATTGGCGGCCCGACCCGAGATTGCCGCGCATATTGCCTCGGGTTCTGTCGTTGTTGCGCCGGCCCCGCTGACGCCGGCGGATCTGGCGGCGATCATTTCCGGTTGCCGGGCCATCATCGCCCACCGGCTTCACGCCTGTATCGTTGCCTATGCCTATGAAATTCCGATTGTCGGTCTGGGCTGGGACCGCAAGGTATCCAGCTTTTTTGCCTCGGTTCAAAGCGACCGCTTTTTTGTCGGATCGCCCGATGCCAGTGCAGATGTGGTGGCGGATCTGGCGCAAGAGGCAGTTCAAAGCGGGATCAATCCCATTCAACACGCCAAAGCAGTTGATGAAACGTTAAGGGCAGTAGCGGGCGCGCTTGCTGTCGTTTCCTGACCTGTAGCCTTTCAACGTATCTTTGCTTCAAGGTTCAGTCGAAAGGCCTTAAGTGCCATCCTTCAGAACGGTGACCCGGAACCGGGTGAAATCGCCGCGCGCGGTCGCGCCCGGCCCGACCACGAATTCCAGAACATCGCCGGCCTTAAGCTCAGCAGGTTCAAGCGCAATATTCATCGCCTGGGTGACCGGGCCTTCGTGTATTGGTCCGTCGTTAAGCAATACAGTCAGGTCCACGCCATCCACACTTTTGCCGGATGGGGCAATTTCAATCCGGATACTCGCACGAAACGCCTCCCGGACACGGTAGCGGTAAGCAATCTCCAGCGGTCCCGATTCCCAGGCCGCGGGCAGCACCCAATCGGCCCCGGCCCGCACTGTCCCATCCCGGCCCGTACCCAGATAGGGCACCCAGGGCACGCCGCTTTTCTCCTGTCCGGGCCGGGTTTGAAACGCATATTCACGCCCGCCCTGACGCACATACCGTTCAAACGGATCATTGCCTGGCGAACCGGGATAGGCAAATTGATGCACGCTGTCACCGACCACCTGCTGCGGGCCAAGGATAACGTTTGAACCCAGCTCAACCGGCGCGTTGTCCGACAGGATGATCAGCGGCGCATCGCGTGACAGGGTCGCTGTATCCGGGTCCACCGGCACACCGGTTGCGTCCACCAACCGCAGATCCGGATCGGTGAGAGACAGGGCGCGCGGCTCGCCCCAGATCACCAGCCGGCTGTCGTCAAACAGGCAGGCATAAGTGAACGGGTCAGGCGCGGCATTGGCGACGGTCCGCCCGGTAAATTCGTTGAAAATCAGTTGGTAAGACCGCCCAACCGGCTCTGGTTGACCGGCCTTGTTCAACAGCGGGGCCAGCCCGTCGCCCCGGGGATTCAGCGGATACCAAACAACCCGCGTGACACCGGACAGGGCCATCTGGCAGTAGTTCTTGATCAGGTGCGACGGCGCAATGGCCGCGTCCTTGTGCCCGAATTCGGTCACTTCGATTGGGATGCCGGCGGCACCGGGCAACTGGCGAAGCAGGGCGATCTGTCGCTGCATCTGTTCTGCCGGCACGGTGTAGGGATGGATTACCAAAGCATCCAGATACTTGGCCGCACCGTTCTCGAACAGCGCCTGAAACCACGCGAGCGGGATCGAATGCGCCGCGCCCCCCAGAATACGGACCGACGGATTGGCTGCTTTCACCTGATCCGCCGTTTCCTTCAGCAAAGCCACATATGACACCGCACGGGCGTGCAAATCGCCATCCCATCCCGGCCCGGATACAAAGGTGTCGCTGTTCATTTCGTTGCCCACTTCGACCGAGTGGATTGCCGGAAATCGTGTCACCGTTTCAGCCGCGAAACGCGCAAACGCCGCGACGCCTTGCGGGCTGACCGGCGTGTGGCCGCCATCATGGGCCGGGTGGCCGTTATTGACCGTCAGGCTCATGCCCGCGCCGATCGGGCCCAGCAAATCGGGGTATCGCGTCTGGTCTGAATCATACCGATAACGGCCATCGGACCGTTCAATCGCCTTCCAATAGACCGCATCGCGAAAATCGCTGACAGGAAGGGTTTGTGACGCCTGAAACATCCCCGGCAGCCAGGCTTGTCCAAAGTTCGATGNCGNGNCCANGGNCGGGGCNANGATCGGGGCCANGATCGGGGTTGAGCCTGGATCNGCNGCAAGANAANTGGCCGGAAACAGGCATGCCCAGCCGGTCAGCAATGCCNTGGTGAACAGGTTCGAAAACGGGTTCATTCGTGATGGTCCTTCGTGGTCTGAAAATCACCGCGACTTGCCAGACATGANGCAAGCGCAGGCCCTGAAATGCACCTCAGACAGTANACCGTCGCAGGGTGNCTGCGCAAAATATGCAGGGGACAACCCGCGAAACCGGTGCCAATAATCGTCGAACCCGGCGACTGTTTCCGTTTCATCCGGGTTTTGCCGGTGGAATTTCCCTCACGCCTCGGAATCTGCCATTCTCAATCTCCTCGACTGGTCAGGCGACGATTCTGAACCTGCCAGACGCCAGCAAGGGAACACAAATGACTCAGAACCGAACCGAAGCGCCCGAGGCTGGCCCGATAGCGATGGGCCCCGCCGGCCAGTCCAGTCTGTTTTTTGTAAACAGCCTGTTACCCACACTGGACAAGGCGGTTCTGGTCGGGTTGATAACCCTGGATATGGTCCTGATCATTCTTCACATCGGTGCCGGTGCCACCTTTGAACAAATCCCCGTTCTTCTGAATATCGCCTTCGACTACAGCCTTGGTGAGTTCTTCGGCTATGCAAAATGGCTGGCCATCATTGTCATGCTTCTGATCGTTGGTCGCCGGACCGACAATCCGGCCTTGTTGGCCTGTGCTGTCATTTTTGCGGTGATGCTGGCCGACGATTCCCTGCAAATCCATGAAATGTTGGGCGAATTGGCGGTAAATGCCGATCAGGTTGGCGATACCGGCTGGGCGACCGGTCAGACTATGGGCGAGGTCGCGGTCTGGATCGTCATGGCCGGGTTGTTGTTGCCGGTTATTGTGATCGGCTTCCTGAGATCAAAGCGGGCGCATTGGCCTTCGGCGATGCGGTTTCTCGGGTTGATTGGCCTGTTCGCCGTGTTTGGCGGTCTGGTCGACGCGCTGCATCAGCCTGTCGCGCAATTGCCGTTCGGGCCGCAACTGGCCGATCTGGTGGAGGACGGCGGNGAAATGATCGTCGCGTCGCTGATCGTGGCTCATGCGGTTGCCTTATGGCGTGCGCCTGTTTGACGGATCGCCAGTAACCATTGCNACCCGGCGCGGGCACGTGGNTTTANCGGACGGTTTGCCCGCTCAGTGACGTGCCGCGCGACAACCCGGCTGCCAGCCCGGCCAGCGTGAAAAAGAACACGCCCAGATTGGGGGTGGCGGATGTCAGAAGGGCGGCGATGAAAATGGCGAAACAGGCCGATTTCAATGCCGTGATGACAATCGTTACCTGCGGATCCTCCGACTGTGCCGGCAAACGCACCAGCGAGGTCAGGAACGCCAGAAACAACAGCGTTCCGATCAGCCCGATACTGCCCAGACAGGCAATCAGCCAGTTCGAGGCCCGCACGCTTCCCAACCCGGCACCGACCAGTTTCGTGTCGGTGAAATTACGAAATGCCTGGGTGTTCCAGCTCATCCTTTCAAGACCTGATTGCGTGTCCATCTTGTCAAGGATCGCCCGGTCCAGAAAGGCCGTGACCGGATCGACAAGCTGATAGCTGGCATAGATCGCCAGCGCCGCCATCCAGAAGGTCAGAATGCCGACAAAAAACACAATGACCATGCGTTTGGGCACCATTGACTGCATGCGCGCTGTTGCCGCGAACAGGCCATAGCCCAAAAGGAACACAACCAGCGCGACATAGGCGCTTGACGAGGTCGAGCGCAGCAGCACAATCGCCGACGCTGCCAGCATGATCTGCGCCAGTCGCGACGACGGTGACCCGACCCAGCATGGCAGCCAGAACGCAAACAACGCCAGCGAGAATTTTCCAAACGACGAGGCCTCGGAAAACCCGCCGATCATGCGCTTGAGACCGATCATGCGGACATCGTCGAGAATTGCATAATTCGCTGTCCGGATCGGTTCCATCAGAACGCTTAACCCGGCGGCCCCGGTCAGGATGTCCAGCCAGCCCAGCACAAAGTGAATGCCGGTGGCCACGGCCATGCCGGTCAGAACCGCCCTTGCATCCGGTCTGATGCGAAACGCGGTGGCAAAAACAAGAAACGACAGCGCCGCAAGGGTCATGGTGAAAAGCTGGGTGATGTTTCCGGTGTTGGCGCGCAACGGGATCGAAATGATCCCCCGGGTGTTGGCCGACCGCGACAGGCTGAAGACCTCGGTCGCGCCACGAAAAACCACCGGGGCGAAAATGGCCGACAAGGCACAGACAATCATCAACAACAGCAACAGGAACCCCGGCTGCCCCGGCCGCAATGTCCCCAACAACCGGTTCGGCCCGTCCGGCGTAACCCAGATCACCACGACAAGGGCCACAACCGTCAGCTCTTTCAGGCCAATCGTCGCCCCGCCAAGGGCCGGCAGGTTGAACGCTGCCGCCGCGCCGAACGGGGCCAGCGCCAAAAACGCCCACAACCCGCGCCGCGGCCCTTTGGCGAACAGTATCACGATCGCGGCCAGGGCGAGAATTGTGCTTGGCACCAGCTGCATCGGTTTTCCCCGGTTGCCCTCAGGCGTCTTGTTGCAATTGGCACCACTTTAACGATTTGAAACGCCGCCATGAAACAGGTTTTTCACAAACCCACCCGGAATAATCCGGTTCGAATCGTGTTTCCCATCGCTTTGTCCGGTTTCGGCGGCTCTTAAAGAAGCAGAGCCAATTTCGACCATGGCAGGGCATTGTTTACCTGAAGTGAACAATCAATGGCCATTCCGTGTACTGAACCTGACTTGGCTTGACAGGTCTCGGGGTGGCGCGGAATCATTTCCTGCCGGGTGAATATTACAGTGTCCAATTCGACTGCACAGCCAGGGTGATTGGTCTTTTGAACAGAGACCGGGTCATTGGCGACAGTCAGGCGTAAAACGGGCTTTTCGGCCCAAAATGGTTAGGAAACCAACGTGAACAGCAGAGTGACCACTGTCGAAGCTCTTCCGGTTTTGCGCCGCCACGGCGTGTCGCCGGCTGAAGATCGCGATGCGGTTGATGTCCGGGCGGTGCTGCGGGTTTTCTGGATGCGGCGCTGGCTGATCCTGGGGTCCATGCTGGTGACGGGGGCGCTGATATTCGGCCTGATGCGCCAGATTACGCCGACCTATACCGCCTATGCGCGTGTCATACTGGATTCGCGAAAGTCGCAGATCGTCACCGACAATCAGGTCGTTGCCGACCTTACCCCGTCCATGCAGATCGTGAACGGTGAAATCGCCATTATCCGCTCGAACATTCTGATCGGCGATGTCGTCGCGGCTTTGGACAAAAGCCACCTGGATCATCTGGATCCGGCCCTGAGGGAAAAATCGCTGCTGGCTGAACTGAAAAGTTCGCTCCGGGGTCTGTTTCCGTCCGAAGCGAAAACGTCACGCTCGCCTTTGTCGCCCGAAGAGTTGCGGGAAATTCGCCTGATCGGCGCAATCAAACGGCACCTAAAAGTCTACAATGAGACGGATTCCTTCGTCATTTCGATCAAGTTCGAAGCCGATGATCCGGTTATTGCCCAGACCATCGCCAACAAGATCGCCGAGCGGTATATCGCGGTGCAGCTTGACGTGCGAAAGGGTGCGATTGATCAGGCGACCAATTGGCTGGAACGCCGGCTTGGTACGCTTGAACAGGAGGTCGAGGCCGCCGAAGCGGCGGTGGCGTCGTTTCGCGCCGAACGGCTGGTGGTTGACGGCGGCACGCTTGAAAACGCGTCCGAGCAACTGTCGAATCTGAACAGCCAGCTGATCCTGACCCGCGCCGAACGGGCCGAGGCCGAAGCCGAACTCGAACAACTGAACCGGGTGGTTGCACAAAGCGGGCTGGCCCGGGCTGCGGTAGTCGTTTCGACACCGGCAATCGACGCGCTGCATGCCGAGGCGCTGGTTTTGCGCCAGCAGGATGCCGTCTGGGCGCGTTCTTACGGGCCGGAACATGCCCGCCGCCTTGAAATCCAGCGCGAATTGTCCGACATCAACGCGGCCCTGGAAACCGAGGTCGCGCGCATTATCGAGCTGCGCCGCAGCGAGCTTGCGATTGCCCGTTCGCGCGAGGAACGCCTGAGCAAAAGCATTGCGGAAACCGAACAGCAGGTTCTTTCGATTTCGCGCAATCAGCTGGGGTTGAAACAGCTTGAGCGCCAGGCTTCGGCGCGCCGGCAGGGCTATGAATCGCTGCTGACCCGCATAACCGAGGCGCGCACGCAGATGCAGTTGCAAGAGGCCGATGCAAAGCTGATCGAATACGCGATGATCCCCGAAGTGCCGTCCGCGCCGCGCCCCAAGCTGATGGCCATCGTCGGCGCGTCCATTGCCGGAAGCCTGACCATCGCCCTGGTGTTTTTCAATCAGATGACCCTGACAACGTTCCGCTCGGTTCGTGAACTCGAGGCCGAAACCGGTTTGCCGGTCCTGTCGTCGCTGCCGCTGGAACCCTGGCCCGGCATCAAGGAAGGGATCGCCGCGCTGCGGGCCAACCCCTACAGCATCTACGGCGAGCGGATACGCCAGTTGCGCACGTCCCTGCTGGTTGCCAACGGCAAGGACACCACGCGCAGCATTCTGGTTCTGTCCTCGGTTCCCGGTGAAGGCAAAACGATGACGGCCGTTGCCCTGGCCGAAATGTCGGCGATTGCCGGAAAGTCCACGATTCTGGTCGATTTCGACCTGCGCCGGTCCACCGTGCAAAAGACCTTTGGTTGGGATATCCCGAATGATCTGTCGGATTTCATCGAAAACCGCTGCACCTTTGACGAGGCGATTTATTCGCCTGAAGAGTTCGACTTTGACGTGATGGCCGCAACCGGCCCGCGCCACGGTGCCGTGGAAGAACTGGCCGTTGGCTGGTTGAAACCGATGATTGGCGAACTCAAGCGCGTCTATGACACGGTGATAATCGACGCGCCGGCGCTGATGGTCGTGTCGGACGCGATGATACTGGCCCAGGCCGTGGACTCGCGGATTTACGTGGTCGGGTACGACAGCACACCGCGTTCCGTGGTGACCGAGGGCCTTGCCCGGCTTGGCAGAATGCGTCTGGGCGTTTCCGGCATCGTTCTGAACAAACTGGACCCCAGAAAAAGCCCTGACCCCTATTCCGAGGGCTACGATTATGACGCTTGAAAGCCCGTTTCCAATACGTGGATTCGACCCTGTGGACACAGGGCCCACGCGCGTCCAAAGGCAGGTTTCGACCACCGGGATGCGGGTGGCCATCATCCACTACTGGCTGGTCGGCATGCGCGGCGGTGAAAAGGTTCTCGAGGCATTGCTGCGCATGTTTCCCGACGCCGAGATCTTCACCCATGTCTATCAGCCGGATCGGGTCAGCCCGCTGATCCGGTCGCATAAGGTTCATACGACCTCGATCGCGCGGCTGCCGATGGCTCCGAGGTTTTACCAAAAGTACCTGACGATGATGCCGCGCGCGCTTGAGGAAATCGACCTGAGCGGGTTCGATCTGGTGATCTCATCCGAGGCGGGACCGGCCAAGGGGGTCATTTCTCCGCCCGATAGCGTGCATGTCTGTTATTGCCATTCGCCGATGCGCTATCTTTGGGACCAGTATCACGTTTATCGCGAAAACGCCGGGTTTCTCACCCGTCGGATCATGCCCCGCATGGCGGCGGATCTGCGCGCCTGGGATGTGGTCAGCGCGGCGCGCGTCGACGGGTTCGCGGCAAATTCCCGGCATGTGGCGCAGCGCATAAACAAATACTGGCGCCGCCAGGCCGATATTGTGCATCCTCCGGTGGCCGTAGAGGATTTTTCACCGGTTGCCGGGGCCGATCGCGGCGGGTTCTATTTGTGGGCCGGAGAACTGGCCCCCTACAAGCGCCCCGATATCGCCATCGAGGCGTTCAATCGCCTGAAGGAACCGCTGATCGTGATCGGCGGCCCCACCGGCACCGAAAGGGCGCTGGCAAAAACCGCAAACGACAATATCCGGTTTCTGGGGCATATGCCGTTCGACAAGCTGAAAAAATATCTCGCCTGCTGCAAGGCGCTGATCTTTCCGGGCGAGGAAGATTTCGGAATCCTGCCGGTCGAGGCCATGGCCTCGGGCAGACCGGTCATTGCCTATGGCCGGGGCGGCGCGCTGGATACGGTCATTGACGGTGAGACCGGGTTGTTGTTCCCGGACCAAAGCGCCGATGGTCTTGTCGAGGCCGTTGAACGGTTCGAACGCGAGCGGCTGGAACATCTGGACCCTGCAGCCTTGGTCAAACATGCGCGCAGCTTCGATGAAACCAGTTTTCGCGCCGGCATAAAACGCCTTCTTGCATCCCAGGGTGTCAGCTATGAAGCGCCGGATGATGGCGACCAGATAACGGCCTGACGCAAAGCGCAGTTGCCCTTCGCCTTATCGCATTTCATGGCTTTCTGGTGTCGATTACAAACAGGCCCTGTGTGGCATCGACATGATGACAGCCAATCAGCCGCAGATTGGAATTCAGACTGGAATCCTGTGCGAAATCCGGTGTGATATGGCGCACGCGGCGTTCGCGATAGTGATCAATATCAAGGGTTTCGATCTCCATGATGTTCAGAGCATACCCGTAAACACCGCCGGAATTGTCCTGTGAACACCGGTACCAGCGCCCGTCCCGGTCGAATACCCGGCCACCGC
>JGI24025J20009_10000119_pt1 | contig 57917 bp, 60 predicted proteins | sample Cruoilmetagenom3_FD_20009 | JGI IMG/M metagenome (IMG submission 20009)
ACGGCTACACCGCGCTCGGAATACCCGTCACGAAGCCCGTGGAATAGGTCTGCCCGGGGAAAGGGGCAGTCCGACAATCAGCCGATTTGTGCAACAGAGCCAGTTAGAAAAGATCGACCTCTCCACAGGTTTTCTCCGATATATTCGCATCTTCCAAATGTATAAGCCTGTCGCGTAGCTCTTGCAGCCTTAGCGCTGACGCGGCAGTTAGTTTGAGTATGCTTGTTTTAGTATCAACGTTTTGGGCAATAACGTCCAGCAACCCTGAAACATCATCAAGAGCCTGACGCAAAAGATCGACCTGCTGCGCGGCCATATGGCTTTCACTATTGTTTCGATCCAGAGTTTTGGAATCAATATTGTCGTCGATCGAATGCGCGATAGTCGCCAAGAAACCGACTTCGGTCGAGAGGCGTTCAAGCAAAACTTTTGTCGCAATGGTAGCCAACGGCCTCTCCGTCCATTAATTGTTCCTGACCAAAAGGATGGTCGGGCTCGCGCGTCACAACCTGCCGACAACCTGCTCGATGCAGGCCTTCATTTTCGGCGCGTCGAAAGGTTTGGCTAGGAAATTGTTCATAGCTAGTTTCTTGCCTCGTTCGATCAACGCAGGATCCGCCCGACCGGTAATCAGGATGAAGCCGACTTTTTGCGTCACTTTGTGGCCACGTAGGGCTTCAAGCAGTTGGAGCCCGTCAAGGCCGGGCATATTGAAATCCGAAATAACCAGATGCACCGGGCTGGCGGTCAGGCGTTGGAATGCGGCCTTTCCGTCTTTTTCCGCCGAATAGTGGCGAATGCCAATTGCATCGAGCGCTTGGGTGATAAGACCTCTGCTGGTTGACATGTCATCGACCACCATTACGCGAAGATTGTCTCTAAGGCTCATTACGCTGTTTCCTGTATATCTGTATCGCTATCGGGCATCGATTCGGGTGGTGTTGCGGCAGAAACTGGTTACTCCGTCCGCCTCGAAATAATGCTGGGCCTCTTGGGTCAGCCGTTCTGAATGGCCGATATAGAAGCGACCTCCCGGTTTGAGCATTCCCGCAAAACGGCAAAATAGCCGTTCTTGGGTGGCTTCGTCGAAATAAATCACGACATTTCTACACATGATCGCATCGAACGGACCCTTCATTGGCCACGGATCAAGAAGATTTAGAATGCGGAAAGTAATCAGCCGTTGGAGGCCGCTCGAAGCAACCATTTCGCCATCCGCAGCCAACTCGAAATAGTCCTTCAACTTTTCGGATGACGCTTGCTTGACTGCTTGCTCCGGATATCTGCCTGCTTGAGCTTTAGCTACTACATTCGAATCGATATCTGTTGCCAGAATTTTGAAATCGTAATTCGCAGCATCGGGAAAAGTCGATAGAACCGTTGTCGCCAGTGAATATGGCTCCTCGCCGGTTGAACAGCCTGCGGACCAAATACGAATCTTTTCTCCGCGCTGCGCGCTTGGCCGAAGTTCATCGGTGACGAGGCTGCTGAAACTTTCAAAATGCTGGTTCTCACGAAAAAACTTAGTGACGTTGGTCGTCAAGGACGAGATCATGTGCGAGAATTCTGCACCGTCGGTTTCGGTCTCGACAAGGCGTCTGTATTGGGAAAAGTCGCACAAATCGAGCGCACGCAAGCGTTTGGAAAGCCTGGAAATCACCAGAGGCCGTTTCGAGGCAGAAAGCTTTATTCCGGTCCTGCTGTGCAGGATTCCTGCCAAGGCTTCAAAATCTGTATCGGACAGGACCGGAGTGGCGGTTGCCAACTCACCGTGTCTCGGTGACGCCATCATTCGCGATCCCCTTCCTCGTGTGGAAGGATATGCTTCAGGTCGATCACCCGGATCAGGTGGTCGTCGATTGTGAACACCCCTTCCACAAAAGCTTTCGCATCGATTGATGCTACATCGGGCGTGGGTTTCAACTCCGATTGCGGCACACTGGTGATGTCCGAAACCGCTTCGACCAAAAGGCCAACTGTCCGGCTCCCCAAGTGTGCGATGATAATGACATGTCGCGCGTCCGGTTCAGTTTCGCCCAACCCAAGTCGTTGTGCCAAATCCACCACGGGCAGCACGGTTCCGCGCAGGTTCATAACGCCCTTTATATAGGTTGGCGATTGCGGCAAGACGGTCGTTGGAGTCCAGCCGCGGATTTCGCGGACCAGCCCGATATCAATACAGTAATCTTGATCCGCGATTCGAAAGGTCACGATTTCACGCTGACTGGAATCGATTTTTTCAGCTGCTTCGGACATCTTTTGCCTCCATTAGGTGAACATCGGCGCGGAGCTGCGCGATGGGCCGGGAGCGGCCAATTGATCAGTGTCAACGATGAGTGCGATACGCCCGTCACCTAAAATGGTAGCAGCGGCGACACCGTCGATCCGGCCGTAGTTCGCTTCCAAGCCCTTGATTACAACTTCGCGCTGATCGACGACTCGATCGACTGCAATTGCTGTGCGTTTGTCTGCATCCGATTCGACCAGCAGAAACACAAGTTTGTCCAAGTCCTGTGGGGTGCTGCGGAACCCAAGGCGTTCACCAAGATCTACAATTGGGATCAGTTCGCCACGCATAGCCAGGACCTTGTCGCCGCTACCCATCTGGTGGATCGTCGCGGACCGACCGCGAATAGTTTCGCGCAGTGCGGTCGTTGGGACGACCAAGGTCTCTCCCGCTACCTGAACGACCATCCCCTCAAGGACTGCCAGCGTCAGCGGCAGACTGATTGTAACGGTAGTTCCATGCCCTGGTGTTGACTGGATACTGACGCGTCCGCCCAAAGATTGTATTTCGCTGCGGACAACGTCCATGCCAACACCCCGACCAGAAAGGTTCGACACAGCATCTGCGGTCGAAAAACCCGGTAGGAACAATAGGTTGTCGATTTCCGTATCCGACATTTCAAGATCTGAGGGGATAAGCCCTTTCGAGATGGCGAGGGCTTTGACCTTTGGCCGATTGATGCCAGCACCGTCGTCTTTAAGCTCAATCACGACACGCCCGGAGCGGTGCGCGGCAGATAGGATAATCTCTCCCTTTTCGGGCTTGCCCAGCTCTAGGCGCTTTTCCGGTTTCTCTAACCCGTGGTCGACGGCATTCCGGATCATATGGGTTAGCGGGTCGGCCAGCCGCTCAATGACAGTCTTGTCGACCTCGGTCATTTCACCTTCTGTCGTCAAACGAGCTTGTTTGCTGGTGGCCTGAGACGATTCTCGAACGATGCGTGACATGCGCTGGAACAGGAACTTGATCGGTTGGGCGCGGATCGCCATGACACGCTCCTGAATCTCACTTGAGAGCTGCTTCAGAGTCGTCAGCGCGGTTTCGACCTTCGAGCCGGACGGAACGGTTACCTCCGATATCGATTGGGTCAGCATAGCTTCGCTGATCACCAGTTCACCAACGAGGTTTATCAAGCGGTCGACGCGGTCAAGATCAACGCGGATTGTCGTGTTAGGGCCGGAACTTTCTCCGGTTTTTTTGGGTTTTATCCCTTCTGCCACAGGTGGTGCCGGAGGTTGCACTGGCTCTGCGGCCTGAGGGACAGTCTCGGGTTCCGGATCAGGTTCTTCCGCGCGCGAGGAGCCTTCAGTCGGATTGTGCGGGATCTCTTTGAATTCGATCTGGCACATGCCATCGACGAACTCGAAAACCTCCAAAATATCATCCTGGGTTTTTTCTGAGGACAGCGTAATATCCCACGCAAGAAAGGCCTGATCCCATGGATGGTCCAGAAGCGGCGGAACGCAAGACGTGTCGGCCGTGATATTCATTTCTCCGATCTCGGAGAGCGCGCGGAACAACAGTGCGGGATCATTGCCGCTGGAATAAAGTTCTTTCGAGGGTGTGAAGCGGAATTCATGGGTTCCGTCGCTGCCGCCGACATCTGGCAGGTCCAAACTGAAGTCCAAGGTCATCGGTGCAAAGTCGACCTCGGTCTCCGGCTCGGAGGGTGAAGACATAGTAGAAGGACCCCCAGACAGGGCGGCCAGCTGCTCTAGCAGGGATTTGCTTTCCGCAGGGTCGCATTCCTGACGATCGCGCGCCGATTCAACCAGATCTGCAAGTCGGTCGCTGGCCATATACAACAACTCTACGATCCTTGGCGTTGTCTCCAGCTTGCCGGAGCGCATGTCGTCCAGCGTATTTTCAAACCCGTGCGCGAACTCAACCAAGGCATCTAGGCCAAACGCTCCTGCGCCGCCTTTGATTGAGTGTACCGCGCGGAACACGGCGTTGACAGTGTCGAGCGACGCCTCGCCGCTTTCCATCTGGGCGATTCCGTCAGAGAGAACTTCGAGCAGCTCTTCGCACTCGTTGAAGAATATCTCACGTAGGTCAGTATTGGCGTTCATCGCGGTTTACCTCGCGGTCACACGCTCGAGAGCGGCAACGAGCTTGTCTTCGTGAAAGGGTTTGACGATCCACCCGGTGGCACCGGCATCGCGGGCGCGGGCCTTGAGTTCTGCCGCGCTTTCGGTCGTAAGGACGAGGATGGGCACGCCGCGGAACTGGCGCTGACCGCGTGCGCCTTCGATAAAGCCAAACCCGTCCATTACCGGCATGTTGATGTCGGTAATCACGGCATCGGGCTTCACCTCGGCCAGCTTGTTCAGGCCATCCTGACCGTCCTCGGCCAGATGCACCTCGAATCCTGCTGAATTCAAAGTATGCTCCAACATGCTTCGCATCGTGCGCGAATCGTCGATGGCAAGAACTTTCAGGGTCATGCTGCTTTCCCTTCTTCAAACAGAGATTCCGAGACGCCGAGCAGGGCCATGCCCTTTTGGAAAGCCTCCGAAGGCGCGGTCAGGCTGAATGGCGCCTCGTCCTTGAGCCATTGCTTTTGAGCGCCGATCAGCAACTGGAGGAAAATACCGCCTAAGTGGCTTACCTCGTCCGCCTGGATATTAACCGGCAGGCCGCGCAGGTGTTCCAGCACCTCTGCAATCTCTTCTCCGGCGGATAGGTCCAGATGTGCGGGCAGCTTTACGACGTTGACCTTCGCCGTATCGGCAGGGTCTTCGATGCCGTCTTCGGTTTTCGACATGTCAGCTTCTTTCTTTTCATATTCCGGCGTCAGCCCGGCCCCATTGACTTGAGATAAAGGAATTCCATTAACAGAGCGTTGTGTCCGAATAGATTTGAAGGACGGAAGTGCCTTGCAGACCGGCTTGGAATGTCCATCGGTTTCGACTTCGCGCATACCGGCCCTCATAGCTTGTCATGGTTGACGATCAGGGATTTCGCATCCTGCGAAATGATACGGGCAATTTCAGAAATGCGCGTGATTTGTGCTTCCAGTTCGGAATGAAACCGATCGAGGCGGTCGATGATTCCGTTCAGCCCGGCATCTTTGACATTCAGGCGCCCGGCTTCGACGCGGCAGAGCAAACGCACTACGTCCAGCCCGGTCACTTGTCTGCGCAATTCTACGCAAATTGCAGGTAGGCGTTCGGAATTGGCGACGATTTCCCGCAGGCCAGAAACAACCTCATCCTCCATCCTGACAGACAGTATCGACATGCTTTTCGCCTCGGTCTGCTGATGCTGCTCTGCCTCGGCACCGAACTGGGTGCTTGCCTCTTCGAAGGCGCGACAGATGGTGAGCCGCAGCCGGATTTCCTGCACTTGCGTTTTCATTAGTCCGAATGGGTCTTCGCCATCGACATCCAGCTGCGACAACAGGTGCATCAGGTCGCTGGACATGAGTTCATAGTTCTGGGAAATCGCCGAAATTGGCCCGCCCGCCGCCTCCAGTCTTGCGGAAAGGATGCGCATGTTCGTTGGTTCCGACGTGATCTCTCCATACCCGCTGAGCAAGTCGCGCGTGACCGAGATCGCCTCTTCAGTCCGTTCCAGCAGCGTTGTTGTCAGGTTGCGCCGCTTCCCATCCGGTCGGCCAAGGTGCTTGTCCCGCGCCCGCAACTCGCAGATCATCGCCTCGCAAATATAGGTGAAATAGTCGGGGAATCCGTCTGTATACATAATGCTGAGCAGGCGTTTGGCGCTTGCTTCCGCATCAAGCCCCTCGCTTTTTTCGATCTGCAACAGCCGCGCGTAAAGCGTTTTTGCCTCGGCGAATTGTTTCGCTTGGGGCTTTATACGCACGGATATATAGCTATCCTCGATCGGGACGACTATGGCAAAAACCCAGTAATATTGCCCGTCCTTTGTGCAATTCTTTACATAGGCCGCCACGGGCCGACCTTTTTTCAGCCGGTTCCAGAACAGCGCAAAAACGCCCTTTGGCATGTCAGGATGGCGTATCAGCTTGTGCGGTGCGCCAAGCAAATCTTCCCATGCATAGCCGGAAACCCGCTGGAACACGGAGTTCCCTGCCTGAATGACGCCACGCTTGTCGGTGCGGGAAAAGAAAATCTCTTCCGGGCCGAAGAAAGCTTCGGTCGTGTCCATTTCCTCTGGACGAATGGCTGGTTCGACTGACATGAAGGCGCTTTCCTTAGGCAACATACCCCCCTTGTTTGGCATCGAATGATTAGCCTTCTATGAATGCCGACCGCTTTCGCGAGAAATTTGCCACGTCACACCGCTTGATCGCTCCTGTGGACACACCAGATGAAGGGCGGTAGGGAATTCGAATGGCCAAGCAAAAGACAGATCCGAACTACAAGGTGATCGCCGAGAACCGGCGTGCCCGATACGATTATGCGATTGAGGACGACCTCGAATGCGGTATCCTTCTGCAAGGATCCGAAGTGAAATCGCTGCGCGAAAAGAATGCCCAGATCACCGAAAGCTACGCGGCGGTCGAGGATGGAGAGCTGTGGCTGGTGAACAGCTATATTGCGCCCTATGCACAGGCCAAGACATGGGGCCACGAGGAGCGCCGCCGTCGTAAGCTGCTGGTGTCGCGCAAGGAGCTGGCCCGGTTGTGGAAAGCGACGCAGCGCGAGGGGATGACCCTTGTCCCCCTGGTGCTGTATTTCAACCATCGTGGCATCGCCAAGATCAAGATCGGCATAGCCAAGGGTAAAAAGGCCCATGACAAGCGCGCCGCCGAGGCGAAGCGCGATTGGGGCCGCCAGAAACAGCGGTTGCTGCGCGACAACGGATAGGCCAGATCGTGCCCAGTCTCTTGCGTAGTATAGCCGCAGGATATAGGCAGAAACCCGTGTAAATCGCGAGGTCTCCCATGGCGCAAGACGATCCGAAAACGCTGGTTTCGACCGAATGGCTGGCGGCACATCTGAAAGATCCAGACCTTCGTGTACTGGACGCATCGTGTTTTCTGCCCGGCACGCCGCGCGATGCCCGTGCGGAATACGAGGCGCAGCACATTCCCGGTGCCCGATTCTTTGATATCGACGAAATCAGTGACCAACGGTCTGATCTGCCCCACATGGCCCCGCCCGTGGAAAAATTCATGTCGCGTATGCGCTCCATGGGCGTGGGCGACGGCCATCAGGTCGTGGTTTACGACAGCCAAGGCATGTTTTCGGCGCCGCGCGTGTGGTGGACCTTTCGCCTGATGGGGCAGAATGACATCGCCGTGCTGGATGGCGGCCTGCCGAAATGGCTGGCCGAAGGACGCCCGACCGAGGATATGCCCCCCGTTGTGCGCGACCGCCACATGACCGTGCGCCGCCAGAACCAGATGGTGCGCGATGTCACACAGGTGTCTGCCGCGTCCAAGCTGGGCGATCACGAGATTATCGACGCCCGCGCCCCCGCCCGTTTCAAGGGCGAGGCACCCGAGCCGCGCGAGGGACTGCGTGGCGGCCATGTCCCCGGCGCGAAAAACGTGCCCTATACCGATCTGCTGAATGATGACGGAACCATGAAACCCGTGGCCAGCCTGCGCGAGACTTTCGAACGTGCGGGTGTGGACCTGTCGAAACCCGCGATCACCTCTTGCGGGTCCGGCATTACGGCCGCTGTCCTCAGTCTGGCGCTGGAGCGCCTCGGCAAGATCGACCATTCCCTTTATGACGGGTCATGGACCGAGTGGGGGGCCTTCCCCACGCTGCCCGTCGCAACCGGAGACGCCTGAAATGTTCAGCCACCTCAAGGAACAACCCGCTGACAAGATCCTGCAACTGATGCAGATGTACAAAGACGATCCGCGCCCCGTGAAGATCGACCTGGGCGTCGGTGTTTATAAGAATGCTGAGGGCGTGACCCCGGTTATGCGAGCCGTGAAGGCTGCGGAAAAGCGCATCTGGGAAGAGCAGGAAAGCAAATCCTATGTTGGGCTGGCGGGCGATCCGGCCTTTGCGGATTCGATGATCGACCTAGTGCTGGGCGATGCGGTGGCACGTGACAGCGTGGCCGCCGTGGCGACACCCGGCGGCACCGGCGCTGTGCGTCAGGCGTTTGAACTGATCCGCATGGCAAACCCCGATGCGCGCGTGTTCGTGTCCAACCCGACCTGGCCGAACCATGTCAGCATCCTGAAATTCCTGAACATGCCCATCGTCGAATACCGCTATTTCGACGAGGAAACCCGTGGCGTCGATTTCGACGGGATGTTGGCCGATCTGGCCGATGCGAAGCCCGGCGACGTGGTGCTGCTGCATGGCTGCTGCCACAACCCGACCGGCGCGAACCTGAACCGGACGCAATGGCAGCAGGTCGTGGATGTGCTGCTGAAAACCGGCGGTGTCCCGATGATCGACATCGCCTATCAGGGCTTTGGGGACGGTCTGGAGGAAGACGCGGCGGGAACCCGTCTTGTGGCGTCCTCCGTTCCGGAATGCCTGATCGCGGCCAGTTGTTCGAAAAATTTCGGTGTCTACCGCGAGCGTACCGGCCTGCTTATGGCGATTTCGGACAAGCCCGACATGAAAGCATTGGCACAGGGAAACCTGAACTTCCTGAACCGCCAGAACTATTCCTTCCCGCCGGATCATGGTGCGCGTGTGGTCACGACCATCCTGCAAGAACCTGCCCTGCGCGCCGACTGGGCCGCCGAGCTGGAAGAGGTGCGCCTGTCGATGCTGGCCCTGCGTGAGCAAATAGCCAGCGAGTTGCAGCGCCTGTCCGGGTCTGACAGGTTTGGCTTTATCGCGCAGCACCGTGGCATGTTCAGCCGCTTAGGGGCCGCGCCCGACAAGGTGCAGAAACTGCGCGAGGAACACGCGATCTACATGGTGGGCGATTCGCGCCTGAATATCGCGGGCTTGAATTCCGAAACCGTGCCGATCCTTGCCAAGGCTATCATTGACGTGGGTATTTGAAGGGTGGTGGGTTGAAAACCCACCACCCTTCAAATCAGTTCAGCAGGCCAGCGTGGCGCATGGCCGCGTCCATCTTGGCCTTGGTCGCGTCGGAAAGATCGGTAAGCGGCAGGCGCACCTCGTCCGAACACAGGCCCAGCTTCGCCATGCCGTATTTCGCGCCGGCCACGCCCGGCTCGGCAAAGATCGCTTCGTGCAGGGGCATCAAGCGGTCCAGCAGCCCAAGCGCCTTGGGGTAATCATTTTCCAGCGTAGCTTTTTGGAATTCGGCGCACAGGCGCGGCGCGACATTGGCCGTGACCGAGATGCAGCCCTGACCGCCATGCGCGTTATAACCCAATGCGGTCGCGTCCTCGCCCGACAGCTGGATGAAATCCGCGCCGCAGGTGATGCGCTGTTTCGGCACGCGGGACAGGTCGCCGGTGGCATCCTTGACCCCAACGATACGCGGCAGCTTTGCCAGTTCGCCCATGGTGTCCGGCGTCATGTCCACGGCGGAACGGCCGGGGATGTTGTAAATTATGATCGGCAGGGTGCAGCAGTCGTGCATCGCGGTGAAATGTGCGATCAGCCCACGTTGTGTGGGCTTATTGTAATAGGGTGTCACCACCAGCGCGGCATCGGCACCGACTTTTTCGGCGTGCTGGATCAGGCGGATGCCCTCCAGCGTGTTGTTCGACCCGGCCCCGGCGATCACCGGCACGCGGCCCGCAGCGGCGCGCACGACCTCTTCGATGACCTGCTCATGCTCGCGGTGGGTCAGAGTCGGGCTTTCGCCCGTGGTTCCGACGGGCACGAACCCGGTGGACCCTTCGCCGATATGCCACTCGACCAGCTTCTTGAGCGTGTCGATATCCAGTTCGCCGTTCTTGAACGGCGTGACCAGGGCAGGAATAGATCCTTTGAACATGACACGCTCCTTTCTACCATATGGCGGGGTATTCCGCCGGCGTATTCGGGCCAGAAGCCTCACCTGCCAGATTTGTGAATTGAGAAGCGGGCAGGGGCCTTCTAGATTGCAGGCGTCTATCCCTCTTTGATCGGAAAAAAGCAAGAGATGTTGCGCCCCCTGACCCTGATTGCCGCCTTGGCCGTGGCTGCCGTGCCGCTTCGGGCCGAAACGCCCGGCCCGCGCCCGCTTGCCTCGGCCATTGATGCAATCCGCAGTGGTAATTGGGACAATGCGCGCGCGCTGGGCCTGCGGGCCGGCGCGGGCGGGCCGGAACTGGTGGAGTGGTTCCACCTGCGCGCCGGGCTGGGTAATGCCGAGGATGTAGTGCGCTTTTTGGCGGACCACCCCGACTGGCCCGGCCTTCAATACCTGCGCAAGCGCAGCGAGGGGGCAATGGAAGGGGCCGATTCGGCGCTGGTCATGGCGTTTTTCAAGGGGTACCCGCCACAGACCGGCACCGGCGTGATGATCCTGTCGGATGCCCATCGTGCAGCGGGGCAGGGGGGCGATGCAGATGTCGAACTGGTCAAGGCGTGGCGCGAGATGGACCTGACCGCCAGCGAGCATGACGCCATGCTGGCGAGGCATGGCGCGCTTCTGGCCTGGCACCACGAGGCGCGTCTGGATATGCTTTTGTGGCGCGGTCTGAACGGCGATGCCGAACGGATGCTGCCGCTTGTATCGACGGGTTGGCAGGCGTTGGCCCGTGCGCGCATGGCCCTGCGTCGTGGCCAGTCCGATGGGGTGAATGCGCTGATCGACGCGGTGCCCGACACGCTGATCGGTGATCCGGGGCTGGCCTATGAACGGTTCCAGTGGCGTGTGCGCAAGGGTCTGACGGATGACGCGGTAGAGCTTGCCCTCTCCCGTTCCGAAACCGTGCGCAGCCTTGGCCGACCCGAGGAATGGGCAAGTTGGCGGCGCTATGTGTCCCATTCGCTGATGCGTGACCGAAAGCCCGATCTGGCGTATCGGCTGGCCGCCAATCACCATCTGTCAGAGGGCAGCAAATTCGCCGAACTGGAATGGCTGTCGGGCTATCTGTCCCTGCGCTATCTGAAAGCGCCGGAACGTGCGCTGGACCATTTCCAGCGGTTCCGCAGCGCGGTGGACACGCCGATTTCCCTTGGCCGTGCGGGGTACTGGATCGGTCGCGCGCAAGAGGCGCTGGGCGATACCGAGGCGGCGATGGGGTCATACGCATACGGGGCGAAATACCAGACCTCTTTCTATGGGCTGTTGGCCGCGGAACGGGCGGGGCTACCGTTCGATCCAACGCTTGCCGGTCCGCCGCAGGCGGGCAACTGGCGCGAGTCGAATTTTACCAGGTCCAAGGTCTATCAGGCCGCCGTGCTGGCGCAGAACGCGGGCCAGCTAAGCCTGTCGGAGCAGTTCCTGACCCATCTCTCCGAAAGCCTTGAACCGGTTGATCTTGCCCTGTTGGGCGACATGGCGGTGGAGTTGGGCCAGCCGCACCTGGCGGTGATGATCGGCAAGCAGGCTGCGCGGCGCGGACTGACCCTGCCGCGCCCCTATTACGCGCTGCATCCACTGTCCAAGATGCGCCTGCCCGTCCCTCCAGAAATGTCGCTGGCCATCGCGCGCCGCGAATCCGAATTTGACCCGAACGTGGTCAGCGGGGCGGGGGCGCAGGGCCTGATGCAGCTGATGCCCGCCACCGCCGCCGAAACCGCCCAGGAATTGGGGCTGGAGCATCAGGCCAGCCGCGTACTATCGGACTGGTCCTATAACGCGACTCTGGGCAGCGGATACCTTGCGAAACTGGCACGGCGTTTCGATGGCAATGTGACGATGATCGCCGCCGGGTATAACGCCGGCCCCAGCCGCCCCGACCTTTGGATGGAGGAGATGAGCGATCCGCGCAATGGTGGCATGGATGTGATCGACTGGATCGAACATATCCCGTTTTCCGAAACGCGGAACTATGTGATGCGCGTGTCCGAAAGCCTGCCGGTGTATCGCGCGCGGCTGGGGCTGAACCCGCATCCGGTGCCGTTCAGCCGCGAATTGACCGGATCAACGATTTTGCCGCTCTCGCCATAGGGTGAACAGGCCGGCCGCCACGATCAGCCCCGCGCCTATGGCGACCTCTGGCCGGATATTTTCGGAGAAAACCAGCACGCCAAGGGTCGAGGCAAAGACCAGTTGCAGATAGGCAAAGGGCTGCACTGCGCTGGCCTCGGCCACCTCGTAGCAGCGGATCAGGGTGTAGTGGCCAAGCGCACCGGTCACACAAAGCGCGGCCATCCAGCCCCAGTCGGGCGCGGTCATCGGCTCCCAATAAAAGAAGCCGATGGCGGTCATGCCCACGGCCCCCACCGTGCCCGTCCAGAAGAAAGAGGTCGCCGCGCTGTCGCGCCGCGCGGCATAACGGGTCAGCAATCCGTAAAGCGCGAACATCAGGGCCGAGGCCAGCGGGATCACCGCGTCGGGCTGGAACACGCCGATGCCCGGTTGCAGGATGATCAGCACCCCGAGGAAACCGACCCCGATGGCGGCCCACCTGCGCCAACCGACGGATTCGCCCAGAACGGGGCCGGACAGCACGGCGATCAGCAGCGGATAGCTGGCAAACACCGCATGACTTTCCACCAGCCCCAGACGGGTAAAGCCCCAGATCATCACACAGATTTCCGTGATCAGCAGCAGCGCGCGAAACGCTTGCAGCAATGGTTGCGACGTGGCGGCCGCACGGCGCAATCCCCCCGCCTGCCGACCGGCCACGGCCATCACGAACAGGGCAAAGAACCAATAGCGGATCATCACCACCATCAGCACGTTATATTCCCCCGCCAAATGGCGCGAGATTCCGTCCTGCATGGCGAAAACAAACGTCGTCGCCACCATCAGTATGATGCCAAGGCGGGTGTTCTGAACCGCGCTCATTCCGGCAGCTTGGCCACGGTCATGTGGCGTTTGCGCCCGAAACCGGGGGTTCTCTCCACCTCGAACCCGGCATCCTCCAGCCCGCGCCGTACGAAACCGGCGGCGGTATAGGTCGCCGCCGTGCCGCCCTTTGCAGTGTGGCGGGCGACTTCGGCCATCAATTCGGGGCTCCATAATTCGGGGTTCTTGGCGGGCGAGAACCCGTCTAGAAACCATGCATCCGCCTTACCTTGCCAGTCCGGTAGGGTATCGCGGGCGTCGCCCTCGATCACGGTCAGGGTGAAATCTGCGCCCTCGATACGCGGGATCACCTTTGGCGCGGCCTTGTCAATCAGCACATCGACCGACAATTTGGGATAGTGCGACAGGGCGCGGATCAGGTCGGGCATCGCCATCGGGAACGCTTCGAACGAGGTGAAGCGCAGTTTGCCTTGCGCGCCGCTGGTCCGCCATGCCTGCAATGTGGCCAGGAAATTCAGCCCCGTGCCGAACCCCAGTTCGGCGATGTGGAACCCGCCTTGAAACCGTGCGGGCAGATCGTTGCCCGCATGAAACACATGGCGTGTTTCATCAAGGCCCCCCGCAAGGCTGAAATAGGGGTCATCGAACCGGGTCGAGACCGGCACGGCACCGTCACGCCATTCTAGCTGGGCATACTGGCTTCGCATCGCGCAATTCCATATCAAAGGGGTTGAGAATTCGGTCAAAAAGGCGCACCGACTTTGGCCGAACATGCAGAGCGGCGCAGGGGTTTGCAATGGCAGATGTAACGATCATGGGGGCGGGCGCGTTCGGCCTGTCCGTGGCTTGGGCCTGTGCGCGGCGCGGGGCGCGGGTGCGGGTGATTGACCCCTACGGGCCGGGCGCGGGCAGCAGCGGCGGCATCGTCGGCGCATTGGCCCCACATGTGCCGGAAAACTGGAATGACAAGAAAGCCTTTCAACTGGACAGCCTGTTGATGGCCGAAGCGTGGTGGTCCGAAGTGTCTGCGGTGTCGGGCCTCCCAACGGGTTATGGCCGTACGGGCCGTTTGCAGCCCGTGGTCGAGGGCGGAGAGGCCTTGGCCCGCGCACGCGAGGCAAGCGCGGCAGAGTTCTGGCAGGGCCGCGCCGAATGGCAGGTGATCGCGGCGGATCAGGCCGGGGCATGGGCACCGCAAACGCCCACGGGTTTGCTGATCCACGACACGCTTTCAGCGCGGATGCACCCGCGTTTGGCCTGCGCTGCCCTAGTGGGGGCGATCCGCGCCAAGGGGGGCGAGGTTCTGACAGAGGGCGCAACGGACGGTCCGGTTCTCTGGGCAACCGGCGTGGCGGGGCTGGAGGAGATCAGCGCCGAACGCCCGCGCGCCTTTGGCAACGGGGTCAAGGGGCAGGCGGCACTGCTGCGGCAGAACCGCCCCGATGCGCCGCAGCTTTATGCCAATACGCTGCATGTCATCCCGCATGTGGATGGCACCGTCGCGATCGGATCGACCAGCGAGCGGTATTATGACGACCCGCGCAGCACTGACGGGCAGTTGGACGATGTTCTGGCGCGCGCCGCCGCCGCCGTGCCTGTCCTGCAAGGGGCCGAGGTGATCGAGCGTTGGGCAGGCGTCCGCCCCCGCGCCCGCAGCCGTGCGCCTGTGTTGGGCCGCCATCCGACGCAGGACGGGTTCATCGCCAATGGCGGGTTCAAGATCGGCTTCGGCATGGCCCCCAAGGTGGGCGAGGTGATGGCCGACCTGATGCTGGACGGGCAGGACAATATCCCCGAAGGCTTCCGGCCCGAGGCAAGCCTTTAGCCAGTCGGTCGCGCCACCTTTTAGCTGGTCGCCTCCGCCTCCACGCAAAGCCGCCCGTCCGGTCCGCGCACCCACATGGTGCCGTCCGCTTTCCAGCAGGTATCTACCGTTTCGAAATGCATGACGGGGGATGCCGCGCGGAAGGAAAATGCCTTGAGCGGGCCTTGCTGCCGTTCGGCCATCAGCATCAACAGTTGTGCCAGCAAAGGCCCATGCGTGACCAGCCCGGCATAGCCTTCGACATCGCGGGCGTAATCCAGATCGTAATGGATGCGGTGGCCGTTGAAGGTCAGCGCGGAATATCGGAACAATAGCGTGCTGTCGAAAGAGTGCGCCTCTGCCGCGTCCTCATCCGTTGCGGCGGGGCGCGTGGCGGGTCTGGGCGCATCGGGCCTGGCCTCCTCCCGATACACCAAATCCTGATATTCGGTGACGCAGGGCGCGCCGCCCTGCCAGAACTCGTGCCGCAGCGTGACGAAGGCCAGCGGGCCGGTGCGCCCCTCTTTGCGGTTTGTCGCTTGAATGGCCGAGGTTTCCACCGCCTCTACCCCCGCCAGCAGCGGCGCATGAAATTCCAGTCGCCCACCCGCCCACATCCGGCGCGGCAGGCCCATGTCCGGGATCAGGCCGGTGTCGGTGCGCGGATGCCCGTCGCGGCCCAGCGCACCGGTCGGTTGCGCATCCCAGAAATAAAGCTGGTGGAAAAACGGTGGCAAGGCATCGCCCGCGGCAATGGTCGGTTCTTGCCCCAGCATCACCTGGCAAGCGCGGGCGCGGGCGGGGTCCAGAACATCGGTTTGACGGGTGCTATCGGCAAGGGCATTCTTCATGCAAAGCAAGCTAGAACTGCCACGCCACAGGAGCAATCTGGAAATGAAACTGCACAGTCTGGATCATCTGGTGCTGACTGTGGCGGATATCGCCGCCACGGTGGATTTTTATCAAGGCGTATTGGGGATGGAGGCCGAAACCTTTACCCCAGCCGATGGCAGTAGCCGCACCGCTCTGAAATTTGGCGCACAGAAAATCAACCTGCACCGCGATGGGGCCGAGTTCGCCCCCAAGGCGCGCAATGTGCAGCCCGGATCGGCCGACCTGTGTTTCCTGACCGAACGGCCCCTGCTGCAATGGCAGGCGCATTTGGTCGCGCAGGGCGTCGCGGTCGAGGAAGGGCCGGTGCAGCGCACCGGGGCCACGGGGCCGATCTTGTCGATCTATATCCGTGACCCTGATGGCAACCTGCTGGAAATCGCCAATCCGGTGTAGGGTTTAGCGTTCCACCTCGGCTTTCAGGGCGGTCATCAGCCCTTGCAACGTTTTCAGGTTTATGTCGCCGGTCAGGCGGTGATCGTCGTCGAATTGGGTGTGGGTTTGTGCGACCAGAACTTCAGGCCCTTGCAGCAGGCGGGTCTGGAACGGCATCAGGCACCAGCGCAGCATCATTTGCGCGCGCTCGCCCCCCGCGCGGCCAGAGGAGGCGGAGAGGATCGCAACGGGTTTTTCCTTGAGGGGGCTGTTGCCCGCCCCGGTTCCCGCGCGGCTGATCCAGTCCAGCGCGTTTTTCAGCACACCGGAAATGCCCTTGTTGTATTCAGGGGTCGCAATCAGCACCGCGTCTGCTGCGGTGATCTGTTCGGCCAGTTTCCGAACCTCTGGCGGGATACCGTCGGCGGCTTCAAGATCGCCATCATACAGGGGCAGGCGCAGGTCGCCTTCGGCATAATCGGCATTGCCATAATGGCGCGCGGCATCGGCCAGAAGTTTGCTGTTGTAAGAGGCGGCCCGCAGTGAGCCGGAAAGGCCGATCAGTTTATGCGTGGTCATGGTGCGATCCTTGGGTTGTCTGTGGTTTTCCGTGCTGGGCATGACATATGCCGCGTTGCGGAAAAGTCAGCCTGCGCCAATGCACAAACAACGTTCGCAAAAGAAAACGCCCCGCGAATGGCGGGGCGTTCGGGTCTTTCGGAATGGAAAGGGATCAGCCGTTGGGCAGGATCACGATGTCCACGCGGCGGTTTTGCGCGCGCCCTTCGGGGGTCAGGTTGGATGCGACGGGCTGTTCCTCGCCTCGGCCGATGGCCTGAATGCGGCTGGGCGCGACGCCCGCGGCGATCAGCTCGGCCGAGACGGCACCGGCGCGGCGCTGGCTGAGGTCATAGTTATAGGCCGCATCGCCCGTGTTGTCGGTATGGCCAAGAACCTGCACCGTGGTGCCCGGATAGGTGTTGAGGCTGGCGGCAACCGTTTGCAGATCGCTGCGCAGGGTCGGGCGCAGCGTGGCGCTGTCGGTGTCGAACAAGATATCCTGCGGCATGGTCACGATCAGCCTGTCGCCGGTGTTGGTGATGGTGGCGCTGCCACCCAGATCGCGGCGCAGTTCGGCCTCTTGCTTGTCTAGGTTGGTGCCCACCAGCGCGCCCGCGCCTGCACCGACAGCGGCACCGATGATTGCGCCCTTGCCCTTGTTGTCGGACACTAGCGCGCCGGTCACGCCACCGATCAGGCCACCCAGAAGCGCGCCCTGCTTGGCGTTCTTGTTGGGGTCATTGGGCGAGACCATGGCCGGATCGGTGCAGGCTGTTGCGGTCAAAAGGGATGCGCCTGCCAGCAGCAGAACGGCTTTGGATGCTCGGATCATTTCGTGCCTCTCTTTATGCGGGCCATTTCGGCCCGGTCACGGTGTTTATAGGGCGTGGAATGGCGCGGCACCAACAGCACAGCACGGATGGATCGGCAAGATTCCGCCTAAGAGTCGGCTCGGGCGGATTCATAGGCCAGAAGCGCGCGCTTTACAGGCAGGCCCCAGTGATACCCGCCAAGCGCGCCGGATTTGCGCAACGCGCGGTGGCAGGGAATCAGCCAGCTGACCGGATTGCGCCCCACGGCGGTGCCAACGGCGCGCACGGCGCGGGGGTTGCCGATGCTTTGCGCGATTTCGGAATAGGTGGTGACCTGCCCCGATGGAATGCGCAGCAAGGCCTCCCATACCTTAATCTGGAAGGGCGCGCCGATCATATGCAGGCGGGTTTCGCCCTTTTGCGCATAGGCCGTTTGGATATGGGGGGCCAGTGGCGCGCCGTCCTGTATGAAGCCGGCATTGGGCCAACGCGCGGTCATATCCTGCATCGCGGCATCGGGGCCGGTTTCGGATGAAAAGGCGATGCCACACAACCCGCGTTCGGTGCCCATGGCCAGTGACGGGCCAAAGGGGCTGTCGAACCAGTCCCAATAAATGGTCAGCCCTGCGCCTTTGCGGGCGAATTCGCCGGGGCTCATCGCCTCCCATTTGATGAACAGATCATGCAGGCGGCCCGTGCCGGACAGGCCCAGTTCGTGACTGGTGGCAAGGGTGGTCATGTTGCTGGCCAGCATCCTTTTCGCCTGATCCAGTTGCAAATGTTGTTGATAGCGTTTCGGCGACACACCGGCCCATTGCGAAAACAGGCGTTGGAAATGCGCGGGCGACATATCCATTTTGGTGGCGAGCTGATCCAGCGAGAGCGGCCCATCGGCGGCATCAATCGCGTCGATGGCACGGCGCATGACGTGAAAATGGTAACCCTGTTCTGTGTCGCGTTGCAGCATGTTTGCCCTCCGGTTCCATGGATGAACCTAGGGCGCGGGGTCGGATGGCGCGACCCGAAAAATGCGGTTTAGGACGGATCAGGCCGCGATGAGATCCATCAGGGGCATATCGGACGGGGTTGCCGTGCGGATCAACTGCGCTTCGGTCGAAGTAAGGCACATGCGCACGGTTTTCGCCCCCGGCTGGAACAGATCGGAGGAGCGGCGCACCACATTGGGGGCATCCAGTTGCGCGGCCATGGCGGCATCGGTGCTTTCGACCCACAGACCGCCCGCCAAAATCAATTCGTGGCGTGGCATGACGATGTGATGGTAAACCAGCGGCCCCATTTCGGGATCAGGCCGTGCATTGGACCGGCGCGACAGGTCCGACACGCTGGCCAGCACCTCTTTCTCGGCAAAGTTCAACTCGACTTCGGGCAGGCGCAGCAACACGCGGTGACCGGGCGACAGGCGCAGCTTTTCCCAAGGGATGGCGGCGCGGCCGCAATCGCCGGGAAACAGCACAACCGGATCGGGTAGCGTCATGCTCCCGGGGGCACTGGCGCGCACCCGTTTCACCCAAAGAACCGGCTGTGCCCCGCGATCACGGGTCAGCACCTTGTCGCCGGGCGCCAGCCATTCGACAGGCATCTCGCCTTCGCTCGTCATCAGGATAGTGCCTGGTCCAAGGCCGGACATCGGCAAGTCGGCAGTCGTCATTTCAGTCCCTCCGGGTTATCCCGATAAAAGCCGATTGCATTTAACGCTGCCCTAAATACCCCGCTTTACCCCCGACCTATTCCGCGCAATTTTATCAATAAGGGCGCGGCTTGCCGTGCGGCGACAGAAAGGGCATAGCTGGACCATGGCAAAGCAGATGGATTACCAGACCCTGCGGGAGGTCTTTACCCGCTTTCAGGCGGCCGAACCCGAACCCAAGGGAGAGTTGGACCACGTCAACGCCTTTACGCTGGTGGTGGCCGTGGCCCTGTCGGCGCAGGCCACAGATGCGGGCGTGAACAAGGCCACAAAGGCGCTGTTCAAAATCGCCGACACGCCGGAAAAGATGCTGGCACTGGGCGAAGAAGGCCTGACCGAACATATCAAGACCATCGGCCTGTTTCGGCAAAAGGCCAAGAACGTGATCAAGCTGTCGAATATCCTGCACGAGGAATACGGCGGCGAGGTGCCCAATTCACGCGCTGCCCTGCAATCGCTGCCCGGTGTCGGGCGCAAGACCGCGAACGTGGTGCTGAACATGTGGTGGCACTATCCGGCGCAGGCGGTGGACACGCATATTTTCCGCCTCGGCAACCGGTCGGGCATCTGCCCCGGCAAGGATGTCGTCGCGGTGGAACGCGCGATCGAGGACAACGTGCCGGTCGATTTCCAGCAGCACACGCATCATTGGATGATCCTGCACGGGCGGTATATCTGCGTTGCGCGTAAACCGAAATGCGCGGCTTGCCATATCCGCGATCTGTGCCAATTCGCGGAAAAACCGAATGAAAAACTATAAGGTTGTCGGCATCGGCAACGCTATCGTGGACGTGATCACGCAATCCGACGATTCCTTCCTTGAATTGATGGGAATCGAGAAAGGCATCATGCAACTGGTCGAGCGTGAGCGCGGCGAGATGCTTTATGCTGGTATGGAAAGCCGCACACAGGCGCCGGGCGGCTCGGTCGCCAACACGCTGGCAGGGCTGGGCAATCTGGGCCTGTCCACGGGGTTTATCGGGCGCGTGCATAACGATGCGCTGGGCCGGTTCTATGCGGCGGAAATGGCCGCCGACGGCACCGATTTCGTGAACCCGCCGGTGGAGGGTGGCGAATTGCCGACCTCGCGTTCAATGATCTTCGTCTCGCCCGATGGCGAGCGGTCGATGAACACCTATCTGGGCATTTCCGCCGAACTTGGACCGCGCGACGTCCCTGAGGACGTGGCTGGCGGGGCCGAAATCTTGTTTCTTGAGGGTTATCTTTACGACAAGCCCAAGGGGAAAGAGGCGTTCGAGGCGGCGGCCAAAGCCTGCCGCAAGGGCGGCGGCAAGGCAGGCATCGCTCTGTCTGATCCGTTCTGCGTGGACCGGCACCGGGCCGATTTCCGGCAGTTGGTCCGCGAATTGGACTATGTGATCGGCAACGAACACGAGTGGAAGTCGCTGTATGAAACCGACGACTTGGGTTTCGCGCTCGAAACCGCGTCGCGCGAATCGGGTCTGATCGTCTGCACCCGTTCGGGCCACGACGTCGTGCTGGTGCAGGGCGAGGAAGAGGCCGTTGTGCCGGTGACGGAAATCACCCCGGTGGATGCCACCGGCGCGGGTGACCAGTTCGCGGCGGGTTTCCTGTATGGCTATGCCACGGGTGCGTCGCTGGAGGTCTCGGGCCGCATGGGCTGCGTGGCCGCGGCCGAGGTGATCAGTCATTTCGGCGCCCGCCCCGAGGCGGACTTGGCCAAACTGTTCGAAGAGGCGGGGTTGATCGGCTGATTTTGCCCGGACCCAAGGCATGAAAAACGGGGGGCATTGGTCCCCGTTTTTATGTTCGCCTATTCTCCCAGTTTCGCGTGAACCTCGTCCAGGTCAATTTCGCCAATCGGCATCTTGTTGGACGGATCTTCGAAATCGTATTTGAACAGGTCGAAGTCGCGTTTGTAGATTTCATAGATCAGGTGCATCGACAGATCGTCGAAGTAATCCTCGACCGGATGGGCGCGTTTCGGCCCGTGCCCTTCGGATTCGTTAAACCGCGGGATATTCTTGAGGTTCACCTGCTTCGGCGTCTTGATCGCCTTCAGAACGTCGTCCATGCCTTCGTTGAACTGCTCGGTCCAGAAAATCTTGTCGTAGGTGCCGCCGTTCACGATGAACGTGGATACATGACCGAACATGGCCGACCAGTGAATGTCGGGGTCCATCGGGCGGCGCCAGCGGATGGTGTCGCGCACGAACAGCAGAAAGCGGCGAAACGACTGGATCTGGTCGAATTCTTCTTTACCATCCTCGCCGCCAACCTCGATCCCGTATTTCTGAATCAGCAGCGGCACCAAGTTGTTGCGATAGCGTTTGCCGTTGCGCTGGATGCCGCAAATCTTGTCGAAGAACGACGACAGAACCCGCGTATAAGGGTTGCGCACGCATGTGAACGCATAGGATTTATGCCCTTTCACGTTCGCCTCGATCAGCGGTTGGCTGTCTTCGATCGCCCACTTGTGCATCCCGCCGGTAGCATCATGGATGTCGCCATCGAAGAACTCTCCATGGTCGGAATAATACATGATCTGACCGATGGTCGAGCAGGCGCATTTCGGCACCACGCGGTAGACCACGCTTTCACTTTCGGTCATCCATGTTCCGGGAAAACCCATACTCTTGCCTCCGTTGACGGCACTTGTTGCCGGCGCGTTATACATGCACAGAAAAAACCAAAGAAAGTGTGTTTATTCAATGCGTCTTCATCATTATCTAGATAAACAATCACCGTAAACAGGGGCTTTCGTTTCCAGAATGGCAAAAATCGCATTCATCCTGCTCTGCCACAAGGATCCGGATGCCATCATCAAGCAGGCAGAACGGCTGACCGCTGTGGGCGACTATATGTCGATCCACTTCGATGCGCGTGCAAAACCCGAACATTTTGCCAAGATCAGGACGGCGCTGAAAGACAACCCCAACGTCACCTTCGCCCGCAAGCGGATCAAATGCGGCTGGGGCGAGTGGAGCCTTGTGCAGGCGACGCTTTATGCCGTCGAAGCGGCGGTCGATGCCTTCCCGCGCGCCACCCATTTCTACATGCTGTCCGGCGATTGCATGGCGATCAAATCGGCCGAATACGCGCATGAGTTCCTTGACCGGCGCGAGGTCGACTACGTCGAAAGTTTCGATTTCTTCGAAAGCGACTGGATCAAGACGGGGATGAAGCGCGACCGCCTGATTTACAGGCACTTCTTCAATGAACGCACGCAGAAATGGCGGTTCTACACCTCTTTCAAGTTGCAACAGAAGTTCGGCCTGACGCGCGAGATACCGCATGACATCCAGGTTCAGATCGGCAGCCAGTGGTGGTGCCTGCGCCGCCGCACCGTTGAATGGATTCTGGATTTCACCCGCCAGCGCAAGGACGTGATGCGGTTTTTCCGCACCACTTGGATTCCGGACGAGACATTCTTCCAGACCCTTGTGCGTCACCTGATCCCCGAGGACGAGATCGAGACGCGCACGCTGACCTTCCTCATGTTCTCGGACTACGGGATGCCGGTGACGTTCTATAACGATCACTATGACTTGCTTCTGTCACAGGATTTCCTGTTCGCACGCAAGATCAGCCCCGAGGCGAAAGAGCTGAAAAACCGTCTGGGCGATCTTTATGCCGCCGAGGGTGTGCCTTTCCAGATATCGAATGAAGGACGCAGCCTGTTCAAGTTCCTGACCGGGCGCGGTCGGATCGGGCGGCGCTTTGCCAGCCGGTTCTGGGAAACGGAATCGACCCTTGGCCGCGAACGCGAGCTGATGATCGTGGTCTGCAAGAAATGGCATGTTGCCAAGCGGCTGATGGAAAAGGTACGGCAGGTCACGAATATTCCGGCCATCGATTACCTGTTCAACGAAGAAGACACCGATCTGCCCGATCTGGGCGGGATTCAGGCAACCCTTGGCAAACGGACCCGGCACCGCCGCGCGCTGATGCGGATGTTGTTCGATTACTACGACACCAACCAGTTGATCGTCTGCATGGATCCGAACAATATCGAACTGCTGAACGATTTCGCCTCGGACCGGTCGATCACCCGAATTCTGGAAGTTGAATGCCAGTTCACCGATGACTACCTGATCGGCCATGCCAAGCGGGTCGGGCTGGCGGGGGAACAGACAGCGCGTGAAACGCTGGAACGGCTGCTGCCCACGATCCGGCAGGACATGACCTTTGAATCGGATCGCATCCGCGATGCCGATTACGAGAATTTCCACCGGATGCGAGAGGCGCTCCCGCCCGAGGAAAACGCCGCGCGGCTGGCCCGCTTCCTTGCCATTTCGCAAGAGAAAGCGCAGGAAATAGCGGAAACTCATTACCTGTTTGCTGACTGAGGTGGCCGATGCCCTACGCCTATGACGACCAGAACATCTTTGCCAAGATCCTGCGCGGCGAGATTCCGAACAACACCGTGCTGGAAACGGAACACGCCCTGGCCTTTCACGACATCCAGCCGCAGGCACCGGTGCATGTGCTGGTGATCCCGAAAGGCCCTTATGTCACCTACGACCATTTCTGCAATGCTGCCTCGGATGCGGAAATCGTCGATTTCATGCGCTGCATTGGCAAGGTCTGCACCATGTTGGGCATTGAATCGGACACGGGCGACAAGGGTTTCCGCGCGATTTCCAATGCGGGCGAGGACGGCGTGCAAGAGGTGCCGCACCTGCATGTCCACCTGCTGGGCGGTCGTCGCATGGGCCGCATGGTGCAGCCGCCGCGCGATTGATCCGGCTTGCCGCTGCGCGGTTCAGCGCGGCGGCATCCGTTCGAAGCAAGGTATATCTTCCGCCACGATGTTCCACGGCTGCTGGTCGATGGTGAAGATCGCGGTTTCCGGCCTGCCATAGGCCGCGACCGGATCATCCAGCGTGCCCACCTTGACGATCACCACACCACCCGTTGCCCGCCGCGTCAGCAGATGCGTGCCGCAGCGCGGGCAGAAATCGCGGGTGCGCGGGGCCTCCAGATCATCGCGGGTGAACTGCGCGGGCGTTCCCTTGGTGTAGCGAAAGCCATCTTCGGGCATGACCATAAAGAAATTCGCGCCCCCGCCGGAAATATATTGGCACTCGCGGCAATGGCACTGGCCCTTCATCAGCGCCTCGCCCTTGATTTCATAGGTGATGTCGCCGCAATAGCATCGTCCTGTGTGCATGTTCGTGCCCTCCCCTGTCCGGGTAGATTAGGCGCTTGCGGGGATTCACGGAAGAGGGCTTGGCCCCTTGCCAGTCAGTTCCTGATCGCCCATAACAACAGACAATCGCAAGACAGCCAAAGGGATGGTCCAGCATGACGATCGCAGCGCCCGAAACCAAGATCGTGGACAAATACCGTATCGCCTGTGACGGTGGCGAGGGAGCATTGGGCCACCCGCGCGTCTGGCTGCAAATTCCCGAAGATACCGGCTTTGTCGAATGCCCCTATTGCGATTGCAAATATGTCCACAAGGATTTCGAAGGTAAGGTCTGAGCTTTCCGAAAGGTCAGACCTTCCGCTGAAACTGCCGCTGGAAGCCCGCGCCGATGCGTGGCACAAGATGCCATGCGCGTAGATTGCCGGAGGATAGGGTATGAGCGGGAATTTCGGCAAAGGATGCCATCTGCACCTGATTGACGGATCGGCCTTTATCTTTCGTGCCTATCACGCGCTGCCGCCGCTGACGCGCAAATCCGATGGCCTGCCGATCGGCGCCGTTGCGGGCTTTTGCAATATGCTGCAACGCTATATCGACGGTGACCATGGCCCTGATGCCCCCACCCATATCGCGGTGATTTTCGACAAGGGCAGCCATACGTTTCGCAACGATATGTATGATCAATACAAGGCCAATCGCGAGGCCATGCCCGAAGATTTGCGCCCGCAAATCCCCCTGACCCGCCGCGCGACAGAGGCGTTTAACATCGCCTGCGAAGAGCTGGAGGGATACGAGGCCGATGATATCATCGCCACCCTGTCCTGCCAGGCGCGCGATCTGGGCGGGCGGGTGACGATTGTCTCGTCCGACAAGGATTTGATGCAGCTTGTGGGCGATGGCGTCGAAATGCTGGACGCGATGAAGAACAAGCGCATCGACCGTGACGGCGTGATCGAAAAATTCGGCGTCGGCCCCGAACGGGTGGTGGATGTGCAGGCGCTTGCCGGGGATTCGGTTGATAACGTGCCGGGCGCCCCGGGCATCGGAATCAAGACCGCTGCCTTGCTGATCAACGACTTCGGCGATCTGGAAACGCTGCTGGACCGCGCCGAGGAAATCAAACAACCCAAGCGCCGTCAGACCCTGATTGATAAGCGCGACCAGATCGAGTTGTCGAAAAAGCTGGTCGAACTGGATTGCAACACGCCGCTGGATTTCACGTTGGACGATCTGGAACTGCGTGAGCCGGACCCTGAAAAGCTGCTGGAATTCCTGGTCGAGATGGAGTTCCGCACCCTGACAAAGCGGATTTCCGACCAGTTGGGGGTAGAGCCGCCCGCGATCATGGACACCGATCCCGGCGGTGCCGAGCCAGAGGCCGCCGCGACGCCCGAGGCCAGGCCCTTCAACCCCGATGCCTATGAATGGGTCAAGGACCGCGCCGCGCTGGACCGTTGGATCGCCCTGATCCGCGAGCGTGGCTATGTCGCCGTGGACACCGAAACCACCGGCCTGGACGAGATGAAGGCCGACCTGGTCGGTATCTCACTTTGTGTCGAGGCGGGCGATGCCTGTTATATCCCGCTGATCCACAAGGCCGGTGCCTCGGACGATCTGTTCGGGTCGGACCAGCTGGCCGAGGGGCAGATGCCGGTGGATGAATGCCTCGCCGTGCTGAAGCCGGTGCTGGAGGATGATAGCATCCTGAAAATCGGGCAGAACATGAAATACGATGCCAAGATTTTCGCCCGCAATGGTGTGAATGTCGCGCCCATCGACGACACGATGCTGATGTCCTACGCGATGAACGCGGGCTTGCACGGGCATGGTATGGACGCGCTTTCCGAACGCTATCTGGGCCACAACCCGATCCCGATCAAGGATCTGATCGGCAGCGGCAAATCCGCCATCACCTTTGACCGCGTACCGTTGGAAGAGGCGGTGAAATACGCCGCCGAGGATGCCGACATCACCTTGCGCCTGTGGGAAATGTTCAAACCGCAGTTGCATCAGGCCCATGTCACCACCGTTTACGAAACGCTGGAACGCCCGCTGGTGCCGGTGCTGGCGCAGATGGAAATGCACGGGGTCAAGGTGGACCGAAATGTGCTGTCGCGCATGTCCAATGCCTTTGCCCAGAAAATGGCCGGGCTGGAGGCCGAGATTTACGACCTGGCCGGCGAAAGTTTCAACGTCGGCTCGCCGGCGCAGCTGGGTGAAATCCTGTTCGACAAGATGGGGCTTGAGGGCGGCAAGAAGGGCAAGACCGGCAAATATTCGACCGGCGCGGATATTCTGGAGGACCTGGCGACAGAACATGACCTGCCCGCCCGCGTTCTGGACTGGCGGCAATTGTCAAAGCTGAAATCGACCTACACCGACGCCTTGCAGGAACATATCAACCCTGAAACCGGGCGCGTGCATACCTCGTATTTGCAGACGGGCGCGACCACGGGGCGTATGGCGTCAAGCGATCCGAACCTGCAAAACATCCCCGTCCGGACAGAGGAAGGCCGCCGCATCCGCGAGGCATTCGTCGCCCCCGAGGGCCGCGTGTTGGTGTCGCTGGATTACAGCCAGATCGAACTGCGCATCCTTGCCCATGTGGCGGACATCGACGCGCTGAAACAGGCGTTCCGCGACGGGAAGGACATTCACGCCATGACCGCGTCGGAAATGTTCGACGTGCCGATGGATGAAATGACACCCGAGGTCCGCCGCCGGGCCAAGGCGATCAATTTCGGCATTATTTACGGCATTTCCGGCTTTGGCCTAGCCCGCAATCTGCGCATCCCGCGGGCCGAGGCGCAGGGGTTTATCGACCGCTATTTCGAACGCTTCCCCGGCATCCGCACCTACATGGATGACACCGTCGCCTTTGCGAAGAAACATAACCGCGTCGAAACCCTGTTCGGCCGCGTCATCAACACGCCCGAGATCAACGCCAAGGGCCCCGGCGCGGGCTTTGCGAAGCGCGCGGCGATCAACGCGCCGATCCAAGGCACGGCGGCCGATGTGATCCGCCGCGCGATGATCCGGATGCCCGCCGCGATCGCAGGGGTCGACGCCAAGATGCTGTTGCAGGTCCACGACGAATTGCTGTTCGAAGTGGCCGAAGACGCGGTTGAAAAGCTGACAGGCGTGGCGAAAGACGTGATGGAAAACGCCAGCGACCCGGCCGTGAAGCTGGACGTGCCGCTGACCGTCGATGCGGGCCAAGGCGCCAACTGGGCCGAGGCGCATTAAGCGCATCTAGCGGTGATCGGCCTCGCAGGCGGCATGGTCGCCAAAGACCGTGACGATTCGGCAGGGCGCGTTTTCACCGCCCTTGCAGGCAGTTGCGATGCGGGACAGTTCCGATTCCAGCCGTTGTGGTCTGATTATGCGGCCCTGAATATCGGCAAGATGCTCCTGCGCGATGCCATGCGCTGTGCTGTGGTCGGCGCCGTTCATTTCGATCAGCGCGCGGATACTGTCCAGCGGCAGGCCCAGATCGCGGGCGTGGCGGATGAATGCAAGGCGTTCCAGTTCCCTGTTGCCATAGCGCCGCTGCCCGCCCTCGCTGCGGCCCGGGTCGGCGATCAGCCCCTTGGATTCGTAAAACCGGATGGTCGTGACCTTGACGCCAGTGCGCCGCGACAACTCGCCTATGGAAAACATGCGCATTTCCTCTTGAAGCTATAGCGACTGTAGGGATTACATGGTTGGGCATGCAAGGCACGAAAGGGGTCCGAACATGCCGCACGACCATCATCATCACCACCACCATCACGCCGAGGTCGAGGGCGACCGCCGTGTTGCCATGGCGGTTGGCGTGAATATCCTACTGACACTGGTGCAGATCATTGCGGGGGTGTTTTCTGGCAGCCTCGCGTTGATTGCCGATGCGGTGCACAATCTGTCGGATGCGATGTCGCTGGTGATCGCCTTCTTTGCGCGCCGTATTGCGCGCCGCCCCGCCGATGCGTCGATGACCTTTGGCTATGGCCGGGCAGAGGTGGTCGCGGCGCTTATCAACTACGTGACGCTTGTGGTGCTGGCTGTCTGGTTGGCCGCCGAAGGGGTGCAGCGCCTGTTCAATCCGGTCGAAGTGGAAGGTTGGACCGTGGTCGTTGTCGCCGCCATTGCGCTTTTGATCGACACTGTGACGGCGCTTCTGGTTTTCCGCCCGTCCAAGGACAGCATGAACATCCGCGCTGCGTTCTTGCACAACGTAATGGATGCTTTGGGATCGGTCGCGGTAATCGTCGCGGGCACCTTGATCCTGCTGTATGACTGGCGACTTGTGGATCCTTTGGTGACGCTGGCCATCGCCGGATACATTTTGTGGCACGTGGCGCAGGAAATCGGGCCGGTGGTGCGGGTGCTGATGATGGGCAGCCCGGATTCTCCGGCATTGGAGGAGGTCATGGCCATGCTGGAAGCCGTCGAAGGCGTGGACAGCCTGCACCATGTCCATCTGTGGCGGATGCAAGAGCATGAACTGGGAATGGAGGCGCATGTAGTGATGGCCGGAAGCGTCGCGCCCGAGGCGCTGCGTGCGGCGCTCAAGGCCCGGCTGGCCGATGGTTTCGGCATCAAGCACACCATGTTGGAGCTGGAAACCCAAGGGGCGGCCTGCCGCGATGCGGCGCGGATCGGGCATTGATACGTTGCACGCCGCGTTTGGCTTGCACTTTGCCCCGAATTGCCCTCCGATACGGGGCCGAAAGAACAAGGGGACGAACCAGATGAGCGATAAGAAACCCAAGCCAACCGGGGCCGAAATGGCCGATTCCCTTGTGCGGATCCTTCAGGTCGAGCGGGTCGAGGAGAATTTCTTTCTCGGGATCGCCACGCCGGGGGGGCGCGGGCGTTCCTTTGGCGGGCAGGTGATCGGGCAAGCGCTGCGCGCGGCCAATATGACCGTCGCCGAAGATCGTCCCGTGCATTCGCTACACGGCTATTTCATGCGCCCCGGCGATGCGACCCAGCCGGTGCTGTATCAGGTTGAACGCGATCGCGACGGTGGCAGTTTCACGACCCGCCGCGTTGTCGCCATTCAGAACGGCAAGCCGATCCTGAACCTTGCGGCCTCTTTCCAAGTGGTTGAACCGGGGCTGAGCCATCAGGATGAAATGCCGGACGTGCCGCCGCCCGAAGAGGTCAAGACCGAGCTGGAACTGGCCGCCGAGATGGAGGGCGAACTGCCCGAGATGTTCCTGGAATGGGTGAATATGCCCAAGCCGGTGGAAATGCGGCCCATCACCAAGCGCCCGCCGTTCAGCCGCGAATTGGGGTCGCACAAGCAGTCGATGTGGATGCGGGTCACGGGGAATATCGGTGACGACATGGCGCTGCACCGCGCCGCGCTGGCCTTTACCTCGGATTACGGGCTTTTGGGCACGGCGACGGTGGGTCATGCCAAGGCATTCGTGGACCCAGACATGCAGTTTGCTTCGCTGGACCACGCGGTCTGGTTCCATGATGATTTCCGCATGGACGAATGGCTGCTGTACGAAATGGACAGCCCGTGGGCAGGCGGTGCGCGCGGGTTCAACCGTGGCCGCATCTTTACCCGTGACGGGCGGCTGGTCGCCAATGTCGCGCAAGAGGGGCTGATCCGTCAGGTCACGCCCAAAGAGGGCTAAGCGGCCCCCAACCTACTGCATGCCCTTTTTGCCCGAAGCCATGGCCTCGGGCCACGCCTAAGAGCGAGTGGCTTTCTCGAATGGAAGTCGATGAAGGCTTGAGTGCGCGGGAGCCCCTTCTGTCTTGCCTCACGCAGCGCGAGGAAGGGGGGGGGCACGGTCGCCGGCACGGTCGCGCGCGTCGAAGAAGTCGCGCAGGGTCTGTCCCTTGACGGGCCTGAACGGACCGGCGTTTTCCATGACCGACATCCGGTCCAGACGAAACACGTGAAAGCCGTAGTGCAATTCGCACTATGCGACCAGCGTCCAGACCTTTCCCAGAACCACAGGCCAAGGGGGCGGGCCTTGCGTTCGCTCTTGGCACCTACCTCGTCCGCATAGACAAGACGCTCCCTTTCGTGGGTATTCGATGCCGTCTCGGCCTGGTCGATGCGGGCGCGCAGATTGGGCCGGATGCCGGGCATATTCATGACATGAACCCCGACGGCATCGGTGCGGGATTTCGCCTCGTCCGGCAGGACGGCGGCGATCTTGACCAAGGCCTCTTCGGCCGCGGCGGCCATGTTCGCGCCGCCCCATGGCCGGATCATCCGCGCACCGGCAGTCACTGCGCCGATTTCATCGGCGGTGAACACCAGCGGCGGCAGGTCATAGCCTTCGCGCATAAGGTAGCCCACGCCGGCCTCGCCTTCGATCGGGACGCCCGACCCGATCAGGTCGGCCACGTCGCGATAGATAGTGCGCGGGATGCGTCCAGCGTGTCGGGCTCGTTGAAACGGATCGTGGTGCCGGTCTTGTCGGTCGCCGGCTTGCCCTGCACAAGATGGCCTGCCACGGCCGCTTTCGCGCCGGGGAATACGGCCATGGGCTGCGGCCCCGTGTCGGTTGTCACTGTCATGCCGTTCTACAGGACATGGGCAAAAAGGCGGTTGCCTGTTCAAGGTCGCTGACGCGCATCTCGGTCCAGACGACGGGATTGGCAAGAAGGGTTCGGGTGATCATGGCGTGTTCCGTCATGTTGCGATGGGGCAGCTATGACACATCCCTGCTGACAGCGTTCTGTCAGCAGGTTTCCTTCATCCATGCCAAGCCTTTGATCGTTTCTTTCGTCGGGTGATATTCGGCCCCGACAAGCCCGTCATAGCCATCGGCATCCAGTCGGGCGAAAAAGGCGGGATAGTCTATCGCGCCTTTCAGCGGTTCGTGCCGCCCGTTGACCCCGGCGACTTGCACGTGGGCGGCGCGCGCGCCGTAGGCACCCCAGGCCGACAGCACGTCGCCGGTCAGAAGATGCGCCTGATAGGCATCGAATTGCAGGTGCAGGTTGGGGGCGTTCACTGCGTCCAGCACTTCCATGGCCATATCGAAGGAATCGAGGAAATAGCCATCAAGATCGGCGGGGGCGATGGGTTCAATGGTCAGCGATTGGCCGGGCGCAAAATCGCAGGCCCATTTGAGGTTGTCGATATAGGTCTGGCGCGCCTCGGCCCCGGTTGCCACGCCCGCCATCACATGCAGATGCTTTGATTTAAGCGCCTGCGCATAGCGCAGCGAGCGACGGAAATCGTGCTGGAACCGTTCGGACCCGCCGGGCAGGGCGGCGAACCCGCGCGGCCCGCCTGTCCAGTTCGGGGGCGGCGTGTTGATCAGCACCAGTTTCTGGCCGGTGATCGACAGAACCTCGCGAATCTCGGATCCTGGAATATCGTAGGGGAACAGCACTTCGACCGCGTTGAAACCGGCCTCCAAAGCGGCAGCGAAACGCTCTATAAAGGGATGCTCCTTGAACAGAAAAGACAAGTTGGCGGCGAAACGGGGCATTGTGGTCTCCTCTTTGAGGAGAGAATGACCGTTTTGTCCGCTTTCTCCAAGATTTTCAGCGTCAGGTGATGCGGTTTCGCGTCAGGGTTGTTGCGTGTTCGCCTCAGCCTAATTCAGCAGAGGGGATCACGGGGAAGAGCACCCCGCCCGACCACAGTCCGAACATCGAGATACCATTGACATCTTGATGGCTGCCAATCTCGACCAGACGGTAAAAGGACTTGCGGTCAATCAGCGCTTCCAGGTTGCTGCGGATGAGAACATAGGGTGACGGCTCGCCGGTTTCGGGATCGCGTTCCACGCGAATCGAGTGGTCGGGACCGGCGGTGGCGCTGTCTCCCAAGTTGGTGTGAAAGGTCAGTTCCTGCGCTTCGCCCGTGCCGGTTACGTCGAAATCGACCGCGACAAAGGGCGCGTCATCCACCGTGATACCCACTTTTTCGACGGGGGTTACAAGGAAATAATCGTCGCCTTCACGCTTGAGGATGGTGGAAAAAAGCCGGACCAGTTCGGGCCGTCCGATCGGGGTGCCAAGGTAGAACCATGTGCCGTCCCGCGCGATCCGCATGTCCAGATCTCCGCAGAAATCCGGGTTCCACTTGTCGACGGGGGGCAGGCCCTTGCCCTTGGCGGCCATGCGGGCCGCGGTTGCGATGCTGTCAGCCGATGGTTTCACGATGATTTGTCCGCTCATTGTTTTTTGCCATTTGCGCAGGGCGCGATACACTCTTTAACAGGATATAGCCCAAGCAGGAGGGAATACCATGTCCGACGACGCCGATCTGGTCGCTGAAATCGAGGCGCTGGAGCAGAAACTGGCCAAAGCCAAGGCGTCGATCACGCGCCGTTTCATCGGGCAGGAACAGGTCGTGGACCTGACACTGTCCGCGCTGCTGTGTGGTGGGCACGCCCTGCTGATCGGTCTGCCGGGTTTGGGCAAGACGCGGTTGGTCGAAACCCTGTCCACCGTGATGGGGCTGGATGGCAACCGGATCCAGTTCACGCCCGACTTGATGCCTGCCGACATCCTTGGCTCGGAAGTATTGGAAGAAACTGCGGGTGGGCGGCGTGAATTTCGCTTTGTCCCCGGCCCGATCTTTTGCCAGCTTCTGATGGCGGATGAAATCAACCGCGCCAGTCCCCGTACCCAGTCGGCGTTGTTGCAGGCCATGCAGGAAAAGCGCGTGACCGTCGCGGGCGAGGATCGCGTTCTGGGTGTGCCTTTCCATGTTCTGGCCACGCAAAACCCGATCGAACAGGAAGGCACCTATCCCCTGCCCGAGGCGCAGCTTGACCGTTTCCTAGTGCAGATCGACGTGAAATACCCGGACCGCGCGACCGAACGTGACATCCTGATGGCCACCACCGGCGTCACCGAGGAAGAGGCGCACGCCGTTTTCACCACCGACGAATTGCTGGCTGCGCAGAAACTGCTGCGCCGGATGCCTGTGGGCGAGTCGGTGGTCGAGGCGATCCTTGATCTGGTCCGTGCCTTCCGCCCTGACGACGACACCGCAGACGAACGTGTGCGCCAGAACGTGGCATGGGGGCCGGGACCGCGCGCGGCGCAGGCGCTGATGCTGACCGTGCGGGCGCGGGCGATGTTGCAGGGGCGGCTTGCCCCGTCGGTCGATGATGTGGCGGCGATGGCGCTGCCGGTCTTGTCGCATCGGATGGCGCTGAACTTTGCCGCCCGTGCGCGCGGTGACAGTCTTGCCGACCTGATCGGTGACACGGTTGCCCGATTGGGTCAGGGCCGGGCCGCCGCATGAGCCAACCCACCCCACTGCGCGCAAGGGCCGAGGCAGAGGCGTCACGCTTTCCGCCCCTGCTGGCCCGCGCCGAACAGCTGGCGGGCACCGTCATGCTGGGCGAGCATGGTCGACGCCGTGCCGGGCCAGGGGATGATTTCTGGCAATACCGCCCGGTGCAGCCGGGCGATTCCACCCGCATGATCGACTGGCGCCGTTCGGCCCGTGGCGATGCACATTTTGTGCGCGAACGCGAATGGCAGATCGCGCAAAGCGTGATGATGTGGGTGGATCAAAGCGCCTCGATGCGGTTCCGGTCGAATGACGGCTTGATGGAAAAGTCCGAACGCGCCCGCCTTCTCGGCCTGGCCGTGGCGATCTTGCTGATCCGCGGCGGCGAACGTGTGGGCCTGACCGGTACGGAACTGCCGCCCCGCTGCGGTCAGGAACAGGTTTTGCGGCTGGCCGACCTGTTCGCCCGCCCCGGCGATGCCGACTTCGGCGAACCCGAAGCGCGCGCCATGATCCCCTATGCCCGCGCGGTTTTCATTTCCGATTTCATGGGCCCGCTTGATCCGGTGGAGGTGGCGCTGGCCAAGGCCGCCGATCGCGGAGTGCGCGGCGTGTTGTTGCAAGTGTTGGACCCCGCCGAGGAGGCATTCCCCTTCAAGGGCCGCACGATCTTCGAATCCATCGGTGGCACGATGGCGCATGAGACGCTGAAGGCGGGCGACCTGAAGGACCGCTACTTGGAACGCTTGGCGCAGCGCAAGGCGGCACTGTCCGACATGTGCCATGCGACCGGCTGGCAACATCACTGCCATCATACGGATCAGGCCGCGCAATCGGCGCTGTTGTGGTTGTGGCGCGCGCTGGATCGCGGGCCAAGCGGGGGGGCGGGCGCATGATGATCGGCCCCATCGGGTTCGCCGCGCCGTGGCTTTTGGTCGGGCTGATCGCCTTACCAATCCTATGGCTGATCTTGCGGGCCGTGCCGCCCGCGCCGATCCGCCGCCGTTTTCCGGGCGTGGCGCTGCTGCTTGGGTTGCGGGACGAGGATTCCGTGTCCGACCGTACTCCTTGGTGGCTGCTGCTGCTGCGCGCGTTGGCGGTGGCAGCAGTGATTGTCGGGCTGGCGGGGCCGGTGCTTAACCCCGACAGAGAGGGCAATGCCAATGCGGGCGATCTGCTGGTGGTGCTGGACGGATCATGGGCCGGTGCGGCCGCATGGCCGGCCCGCGCCGATGCCATCGACAGGCTGCTGGCCGAGGCCGGGCGCAATGGCCGCCGCGCTGCCATCTTGCGCCTGACCCAGCCCAAGCCGGTGCAATTTCAATCGTCGGAGGCGTTGCGCGCTCGGTTGGAAGGGTTTGCCCCCTTGGCGTGGGAACCGCGCGCCGCCTTTATGGCCGAGGCCGCGGCCCAGTTGGGAGAGGCATCTTTCGATACGGTCTGGTTTTCCGATGGGCTTGCGCTGGAAGGGCGCGAGGCATTGCTGACAAGGCTGGAGTCGCGCGGCACCGTCCGTGTTGTCGAACAGGCTGGCCCAGTTCTGGCGCTTGGTCCGGCCACACTTGAGGGAGCGGAATTGACGGTCAAGGCCCTGCGCAGCCGCGCCGGACCCGCGCAAAAGGTGACGATTGCCGCGCAGGGGCGCGACCCGGCGGGCAATCCTGCGGTTCTGGCCACGGTTCCCGCCGTTTTCGCCGAGGGCGCGATGGAAGCCGGGGCGAGCCTGTCCCTGCCTGCCGAACTGCGCGCGCGGATCACCCGGTTCGAGTTGTCGCAAGCCCGCAGCGCCGGTTCCGTTTCCCTGTCCGACGACAACCTGCGCCGCCGCGAAGTGGCCCTGATCGGCGGGCGCGACGATCGCGAATCCCTCGACGTGCTTTCGCCCCTGCATTTTCTGCGCAAGGCGTTGCAGCCAAGCGCCGACCTGATCGAAGGTGCGTTGATGGACGTGTTGCCCGCCAATCCCGACGTGATCATCCTAGCCGACATTGCCACCCTTGCCCCGTCCGAAGCTGCATCGCTGCAAGACTGGGTGTCCAAGGGCGGTATGCTGCTGCGGTTTGCAGGCCCGCGGCTTGCGGCCTCGGAAACCGGGCGGGGCGCTGACGAGCCGTTAATGCCCGTGCGCCTTCGCGCCGGTGGCCGCACCCTTGGCGGCGCGATGAGCTGGGGCGCGCCAAAGAAACTGGCCCCGTTCCCCGAGGACAGCCCGTTTTACGGCCTTCCGATCCCGGATGAGGTCACGGTTGCCTCGCAGGTGATGGCGCAGCCCGATCCGACGCTGGCCGACCGCGTGATTGCCCAGCTGAGCGATGGCACCCCGCTGGTCACCCGCAAGCGCGTGGACCAGGGGCAAGTGGTCCTGTTCCATGTCACGGGAAATGCCGAATGGTCCAACCTGCCGCTGTCGGGTCTGTTCGTGTCGATGCTGGAGCGGCTGGCGGTGTCCTCCTTGGTGGGCCGTCCCGCGCCCGAGGATCTGGAGGGCACGTCCTGGCAGCCGCTGACCATGCTGGACGCCACCGGCCGTGTGCGCGATGCGTCCAACCTGCCGGGGGTGGACGGTGCCGCGCTGGTTGCCGCACCGCTGGGGCCGAATCTGCGCCCCGGCCTTTACGAGGGCAAGCAACGCATCCTTGCCCGCAACGTGATAGGTGTAGATCGTAGCCTGCAGCCCGCCGCATGGCCCGCACGTATCCGGGTCGAGGGGCTGACCCGCCCGGCGGAAACGCCCTTGGGCGGGTATCTTCTGGCGCTGGCGATCCTTTTGCTGGCGGCGGATGCGGTGGCGACGCTGGCCCTGTCCGGTCGCCTGACCGCTGCCCGCGCGGGCCGTGTCGCCGGTGTTCTGGCGCTGGCTATCATCGATATGCCGGGCCTGCCCCGTGCGCAAGAGGTTCCCCCCGCGCCCGCCGAACAGCGCAGTGCAACCGATGACACCGCCGCAATTGCCGCGACGCGGGAACTGGTGCTTGCCCATATTCTTACAGGTGACCGAAAGCTGGACGACATGGCGCAGGCCGGTTTGCTTGGCCTGTCCGACACGCTGTTCTTTCGCACCTCGGTCGAACCCTCGGCACCTGTTGGCGTCGATCTGGAACGCGACGAAATCGCCTTTTACCCGCTGCTTTACTGGCCTGTCACGCCCGAGCAGCCGCTGCCCTCGGCCGAGGCATATGCGAAGCTGAACCGCTATCTGCGCGCGGGCGGGATGATCTTGTTCGACACGCGCGATGCCGATGTGGCCCGTTTCGGCGCGGCCTCGCCCAACGGGCGGATGCTGCAACGGCTGGCCAAGGCGCTGGACATTCCCCCGCTGGAGCCACTGCCCGCCGATCATGTGCTGACCCGCACCTTTTACCTGCTTCAGGATTTTCCAGGCCGCCACAACAGTCGCGATGTCTGGGTCGAAGCCGCGCCGCCCGATACCGAACAGGTCGAGGGGATGCCGTTTCGCAACCTCAATGACGGGGTAACCCCGGTGGTGATCGGTGGAAATGACTGGGCCGCCGCATGGGCCACGGATGATCGCGGCAACCCGCTGTATCCCGTGGGGCGCGGCTTTGCCGGGGAGCGGCAGCGCGAGCTGGCCATGCGGTTCGGCGTAAACCTTGTGATGCATGTGCTGACTGGCAATTACAAATCCGATCAGGTTCACGTTCCGGCCCTTCTGGACCGGCTGGGACAATGAGGGGCGCAGCATGACCGGATTAATCCTTTTCGACCCGCTTTTGCCATGGCCCGTGCTGGCCGCGCTGGCGGCTGTTGTTGCCGCCGCGATGGTGTTGGCCGTGTCGCGCGGCTTGCGTGGCTGGGCCTTGCGGGGCTTGGCGGGGTTGGTGGTGCTGGCCGCGCTGGCGAACCCCGCCTTGCAGACCGAGGACCGCGCACGCCTGTCCGACATCGTGCTGATGCTGGTGGATAGATCGTCCAGCCAGTCGCTGCCCGATCGGCCCGCCCAGACCGAAGCCGCGGCCGGGGCATTGGGCGCAATGCTGGCCGCGCGCCCCGATACCGAGGTGCGGCGCGTCATGGTGCCCGACGGGCCTGACAATTCCGGCACGCTTTTGATGCAAACCCTGTCAGAGGCGCTGAGTCAGGAGCCGCGCGGGCGCATTGCCGGCATCGTCATGCTGTCCGATGGCCGCCTGCACGATCTGGACCGCGCCCCCGACCTGCCCGCGCCCTTGCACCTGCTGATGACCGGCCAGCCAACGGATTGGGACCGCCGCCTGATCGTTTCCAACGCGCCATCGTTTGCCATTCTGGACGAGGAAGTCACCCTGACCTTGCGGATCGAGGACAGCGGTGCCGCCCCCGGTGACAGCCGCGCACCGATCGACATTTCCGTGGACGGGGCAGACCCGCGCCGGTTCGAAATTCCCATCGGGCAGGACGTGGAGTTGCCCGTGATCCTGTCCCATGGCGGGCGCAACGTGATCCAGTTCACCGTGCCCGAAGCGCAAGGCGAGCTGACTGACCGCAACAACACCGCGCTGATCCAGATGAACGGCGTGCGCGACCGTTTGCGCGTGCTTCTGGTTTCGGGCGAGCCACACCCCGGCGGGCGCACATGGCGCAACCTTCTGAAATCCGACGCTTCGGTCGATCTGGTGCATTTCACCATCCTGCGCCCGCCGGAAAAGCAGGATGGCGTGCCAGTGGGGGAATTGTCGCTGATCGCCTTTCCAACGCGCGAACTGTTCCTTGAAAAGATCGAGGATTTCGACCTGATCATTTTCGACCGCTACAAACGGCGCGGGATATTGCCCTCACTTTACCTGGATAACGTGCGCAATTACGTGGAAAACGGTGGTGCGGTGCTGGTCGCGGCTGGCCCCGATTTCGCCTCGGCCGACAGCATCTATCGCTCGCCTCTCGGGCAGATCATTCCCGCGCGGCCAACGGCCCGTGTGGTCGAACAGGGGTACAGGCCAAAAATCACCGATCTGGGTCACCGGCACCCCGTGACATCCGGCCTTGCCCCGCTGGGCGAGGAAGGCGACTGGGGCCGTTGGCTGCGCCAGATCGAGGTCGCGCCCGATGCGGGCAGCGTGGTGATGAGCGGCGCTGACGACCGCCCGCTGCTGGTGCTGGACCGCGTGGGCGAGGGGCGGATCGCGCTGCTGGCCTCGGATCAGGCATGGCTGTGGGATCGCGGCTTTGAAGGGGGCGGCCCGCAACTGGAACTGCTGCGCCGCCTGGCGCATTGGATGATGAAGGAACCGGAGCTAGAGGAAGAGGCGCTGTGGGCCACGGCCACCGGCCAGCAGATGCGCATCATCCGCCGCACGCTGGACAAGGACGCCGACCCTGTCACCGTCACCACGCCCAAGGGCGAGGATGTGGTGATCGATCTGTCGGAAACCGAACCCGGCCGGTTCGAGGCGCTGTATGACGGGCCAGAGATCGGCCTTTACCGTTTGCGAGACGGCGCGCAAGAGGCGGTGATCGGCCTTGGCCCCGCCGCGTCCAGAGAGTTTGAACAGACCATCGCCAGCGGCGCGGAACTGGTCCCGCTGATCGACAGCACCGGCGGTGCCGTGATGGCCCTGACCGATGGTATGCCGCGTATCCGGGATGTGCGCCCCGGACGGCCCGCCGCCGGACGCGGCTGGATCGGGCTGACCCCGCGCGAGGCCTATCAGACGCTGGACATCACCCGCACGCCGCTGCTGCCAGCGTGGCTGGTGCTGCTGCTTGCGTCGGGTTTGATTATCTGGGGCTGGCTGCGCGAGGGGCGCAATTCGTGATCGGGTCCGATCAGGGCTGAAGTTCCAGCCGGTACGGGGTGCCGCTCCACCCTTGGATCGAACATTTCGCCCGGATAAAAACCACCCGCGTTCCATCGGGCAGCATTGCCTTCGACAAGGACCGCGTGAACGGTTGTTCATGCACATGGGGGTGCGCCAGTTCGCGCAGGGCAAGGCGTTTGCCGTCCTCGTCCGTTACCTCCCACCCGTCGGCGTAATGGTCCCATCCGGTGTCGCCATGGGACAGGGTCACGGCGATATGCCAGCCCATGCTGTCGCGCTGCGCCTCTGCCGCGACGACTTGCGGAGCCTCGGCGAAAGCGGGTTGGGCCAGGGTGATCAGAAGGGCGGCGGCAAAAATTTTCATGACAAAGGGCTAGCACAGGGCCACGATCCGATCACGTCACGTCTGTGTGTGAGGTGTTACAAATGCCCCATGGCGTCGTCGTCACGACACAGCGCCACCCGCGATTGCGAGGCGAATTCGCGCCGCAGCAGCACCAGCACGGTGAACAGCGTGGCCCCGATCAGAACATAAGCCCCCAGCAGCCATGCCGCCGCAGCCAGTGCGAAATACAGCGACCGCAAACCACGGTTGAACCCGCGCGTGGCGGTGATGTTGATGTCGGCGGCCTTGGCGGCGCGGGGATGGGCCAGCGGATCGTCAGGGTCATTCGGCACGGCGGCCATGATCACCGCGCAATAGCCGAATAGCCGGTGCGACCAGACGAATTTCAGGAATGCATTGGCCAGGAAGATCAGGATCGCAAGGATCTTTGCCTCCCACACCACGGCGGGGGCGGCGTCCAGCGTCAGGTCCGTGGCCACGCCGACCAATCGTTCAGCATTGCCCAGCAGGGCGAACACCCCGCCGATGGCGATCATCGTGGCAGAGGCGAAGAAGGAAGCGCCCTGCCGGAGTGTCGCCAATATCTGCGAATCGAAGATACGCGGCTGGCGCGTCACCAGTTGGCGCATCCATTCGCGCCGGTATTGCGCCATCAGCGATGACATGGCCGGGCGATTTTTCCACGGATGTTCGATCATCCAGCCGGTCAGCACCCAAGCCGGGAAAAGCAGCACCAAAGCTGCCGCATCGGCAGGGCCGAAAAGCCCGATTTTATCCATCAAATTCATGGCTGTGACAGTAGCGCCCGCAAAAGGAACTTGCCAGCGGGAATAAATTGGTTATATTTTTTGACCAATATAACCGGAGAGCCGCCATGGACATGCCAGCCCCAAATCCTGCTTTGCTTGCACTGAAACCCAAGCTGGTGGAGCGCTTGCTTAAGGTGTTGCCGCGCGATGCCGTGATCGACGACGAGGCAGAGACGCGGGCCTATGAATGCGACGCGCTGACGGCCTATCGCTGCCCGCCCTTGGTGGCGGTTCTGCCATCCACGACGCAAGAGGTGTCGGACGTGCTGCGTATTTGTCACGACATGGGCGTGCCGGTGGTGCCACGCGGGTCGGGCACGTCCCTTGCAGGGGGCGCGCTGCCCACGGCGGACAGCGTGATCCTGGGCGTGGCGCGTATGAACGACGTGCTGGAAACCGATTACGCCAACAGGTTGATCCGGGTGCAGACCGGCCGCACCAACCTGTCCGTCACCGGCGCGGTCGAGGCGGACGGGTTTTTCTATGCGCCCGATCCCTCCAGCCAGTTGGCCTGCGCCATCGCGGGTAATATCGCGATGAATTCGGGCGGGGCGCATTGCCTGAAATACGGCGTGACGACCAACAACTTGCTGGGCGTCACGCTGGTGCAGATGGACGGCACCGTGGTCGAGATTGGCGGCGGCTACATGGATGCGGGTGGGCTGGACCTGCTGGGCGTGATCTGCGGGTCCGAAGGGCAGCTTGGCGTGGTGACAGAGGCGACGCTGCGCATCCTGCCCAAGCCGGAGGGCGCGCGCCCCGTGCTGATCGGCTATGACAGTAACGAGGTGGCCGGCCAGTGCGTGTCGGACATCATCAAGGCGGGGGTTCTGCCCGTCGCGATCGAATTCATGGACCGCCCCTGCATCCGCGCGACCGAGGCATTCGCCAAGGCCGGATACCCCGATTGCGAGGCGCTGTTGATCATCGAGGTCGAAGGATCCGAGGCCGAAATCGACGATCAACTGGCGCGGATCGTGGAAATCGCGAACCGGCACAACCCGGTCGAGTTGCGCGAAAGCAAATCGGCCGACGAATCGGCGCGGATCTGGCTGGGCCGCAAATCGGCCTTTGGCGCCATGGGGCAGATCAACGATTACATGTGCCTTGATGGCACCATCCCCGTCAGCCAGCTGCCCTATGTGCTGCGCCGGATTGGCGAGATGAGCCAGCAATACGGGCTTGGTGTGGGCAATGTGTTTCATGCGGGGGACGGCAATATGCACCCGCTGATCCTGTTCGATGCGAACAAGCTTGGCGATCTGGAGCTGTGCGAAGCGTTCGGTGCGGATATCCTGAAGCTTTGTGTCGAGGTGGGCGGCTGCCTGACCGGAGAACATGGCGTCGGCATCGAAAAGCGCGACCTGATGATCGACCAATTCTCAGCTATCGACATGGATGCGCAGATGGCGGTGAAGGATGTGTTCGACCCGAAATGGTTGCTGAACCCGGCCAAGGTCTTTCCGTTGGAGACCAGCGCAGCGCGCCGCGCGGCTGCTGAATAGGGGGCGCCGCCCCCAAGCGGATTGCAGGGCAATCCGCACCCCCGAGAGTATTTGAGGAACAATGAAAGCGATGAAGCCAGATAGCGAAACCGAACTGGCCCGCATGGTGACCGAAGCCGATGGGTCGCTTGGCATCACGGGTGGCGGCACACGGGCGATTGGTGTCTGCGACGCGGTGGCGCTGTCCATTGCGGGGCTGTCGGGGGTGACACTGCACGAGCCGGGGTCGCTGACGCTGGTGGCGCAGGCGGGCACGCCAGTGGCCGAGATCGAGGCGGCATTGGCCGCCGAGGGGCAGCGGCTGGCGTTCGAAGTGCCGGATATGCGGGGGCTTCTGGGGCGCGAAGGTGTGTCCACGATTGGCGGGGTTGTCGCCGCCAATGCCTCTGGCCCGCGGCGGGTGCAGGGGGGCGCGTGCCGCGATTTCCTGCTGGGCGTGCGTTTTGTCGATGGCATGGGGCGCATCGTGTCGAATGGCGGGCGGGTGATGAAGAATGTCACCGGCTATGATCTGGTCAAGCTGATGGCCGGATCGCATGGCACCTTGGGGGTGCTGACCGAGGTGTCGTTCAAGGTGCTGCCGGTGCCGGAAACCACGGTGACGCTGGCCTGTAGCGGGCTGGATGCTGCCGGGGCGGTCGCGGCCATGTCTGCGGCCTTGGGCACGCCCTATGATGTGAACGGGGCGGCGTTTCACGACGGCACCACTTGGCTGCGGATCGAGGGGTTCGCCCCTTCGGTCGCCTATCGCAGCGCGGTTTTGGCGAAGGATCTGGCCCGTTTCGGCGCGTGGTTCGAGGTATCGGACCCTTGGGCGGGTATTCGCGATGTGGCGGCGTTTCAGGGAGGGGCAAGCGATGTGTGGCGTGTGTCGCTCAAACCGTCGGACGCGCCGGGGCTGCTGGACAAGGCCAATGCCGAGGATGCCTTGCTGGACTGGGGTGGCGGGTTGGTCTGGCTGCGCACCAAGCCAGGTGGTGATCTGCGTGTTGCCCTTGGTGATCTGCAAGGCCATGCCACACTGGTCCGGGCTGCGGGCGACACCCACAAGGCACTTGGCACGTTCCAGCCGGAACCCGCGCCCTTGGTGGCGCTGACCCGCGGCCTGCGCGCGAAATTCGATCCGCGCGGCATTCTGAACCCCGGACGGATGGGATAACCGATGCAGACCAATTTCACCGAACAGCAGCTTGCCGATCCGGGTACGGAGCGCGCGAACCAGATTCTGCGGGCCTGCGTCCATTGCGGGTTCTGCACGGCGACCTGCCCGACCTACCAGGTGCTTGGCGATGAGTTGGACAGCCCGCGTGGCCGGATCTACCTGATCAAGGACATGCTGGAAAACGAGCGTGTGCCGGATGCCAAGACGGTCAAGCATATCGATCGCTGCCTGTCTTGCCTTGCCTGCATGACCACATGCCCCTCGGGCGTGCATTACATGCATCTGGTGGACCATGCCCGCGCCTATATCGAGAAGAATTACAAGCGCCCGTTCAGCGACCGTGCCCTGCGTTGGATTTTGGCGCGGATTTTGCCCTATCCGACGCGGTTCCGGCTGGCGCTGTTGGGGGCCAAGATCGGGCGGCCCTTTGCGCGGCTGATGCCCGATGCACGGCTGCGCGCGATGCTGGAAATGGCGCCGAAACATATCCCCCCCGTCAGCCGCAATGACGACCCGCAGACCCATGGCGCATCGACCCCGCGCAAGATGCGGGTGGCGCTGATGACCGGCTGCGCGCAGCGGGCGCTGAACACGGATATCAACGACGCAACGATCCGGCTGCTGACGCGGCTTGGCTGTGACGTGGTGATCGCCAAAGGGCAAGGCTGTTGCGGGGCGCTGACCCATCACATGGGGCGCGAGGACGAATCCCATGCCACCGCCGCCCGCAATATCCAGGCATGGAGCGCAGAGATCGAAATCTGTGGTTTGGATGCGATCGTCATCAACACCTCGGGCTGCGGCACGACGGTCAAGGATTACGGTCATATGTTCCGTAACGATCCGCTGGCGGCCAAGGCGGCGAAGGTGTCGGAACTGGCGATGGATGTGTCCGAAGTGCTGATGAAACTGGACCTGCCCGTGGGCGGGGCGGCGGATATGACCGTGGCCTATCACGCGGCCTGTTCACTTCAACATGGCCAGCAGATCAAGACCTATCCCAAGGATTTGCTGAAACGCGCCGGATTCACCGTGGTCGAACCGGCCGACAGCCATCTGTGCTGCGGGTCGGCGGGCACCTACAACCTGATGCAGCCCGAGATTTCGGCGCAGTTGAAGGCGCGCAAGGTGGCGACGCTTCAGGCGAAGAATCCCGATGTGATCGCGGCGGGTAATATCGGTTGCATGATGCAGATCGGATCGGCTGCGGGGGTTCCGGTCGTGCATACGGTGGAATTGCTGGATTGGGCGACGGGCGGGCCGAAACCACCCGCGATGCAGGAAGGTCACAGCGCTGCGCCGGAAATTCCCCGCTTGCGATAACCCGCGCCACATTTTCGCCCGATCACGGCATTATCCATCGGACAAATGCCCATGGAGTGCTGATGTTTCGCCGGTTCGCCCTTTGCCTGATCCTTGTCCTGTCCGCGCCCTTGGCGCTGGCGCAGGATGCCGCGCTGAAACGTCTGGACACGGGCGATGACAGCCGCGGGTGGGAAGGCGTCGGCCGTCTGGAAATAAACGGCACCGGCTTTTGCACCGGTGCCCTGATCGAGGAACGCCTTGTTCTGACCGCTGCGCATTGCCTGTATGACAAGCGCACTGGCGAACGGATCGACCATGCCAAGGTAGAGTTCCGCGCTGGCTGGCGTAACGGGCGGGCCGAGGCCTATCGCTGGATCCGCCGCGCCGTGGTGCATCCGGATTACAGCTATGACGGGCACACTTCGCCCGACAAGGTCAGCAACGATGTGGCCCTTCTGGAATTGCAGCAGCCGATCCGCACCACCGCTGTCACCCCTTTCGCCACCGACACCCGGCCGCTCAAGGGTGCGCAGGTCGGGGTTGTTTCATACGCCCATGACCGCGCAGAGGCACCCGCGTTGCAGGAAATGTGCAGCGTGATGGGCCGTCAGCAAGGCGTGTTGGTGATGTCCTGTAACGTTGATTTCGGATCCTCCGGCGCGCCTGTGTTCAGCTTTGATGGGTTGGGTATTCCGCGCATCGTGTCCGTCGTATCGGCCAAGGCCGAGGTGAAGGGCACGCGGGTCGCCCTTGGCACGCAGTTGGAAGAACCGCTTGCCATCCTGCGTCGCGAGTTGGCCGAGGGGCAGGGCGTATTCCTTGATGCCAGCCGGCGCGACAGCGGTTTTGCCAAGCTACAGCAGCGCCGCAATACCGGCGCGAAATTCGTGAAACCATGATCCGGCGCGAGCTTAAAACCCTTGCCCTGATGTTAGGGCTGGTGTTTGGGTCGATGCCCGTCCTAAGCCCTTCCGCCATGGCGGAAAACAGTGGGCTGATCGCCCTGAAGGATCGCGGCAAACTGCTGGGATGGGAGGCCGTGGGCCGCTTGGACCTTGGCAACGGATTTTGCACCGCCGTGTTGATCGCGCCCGATCTGCTGCTGACCGCCGCCCATTGCCTGTTCGATGCCGACACGCGTGCGCCGCGCGATTTTTCCACCATGACATTCCGCGCGGGGCTGCGCTATGGCCGCTCTATCGCTGATGTAAGGGTGGCGCGGGGCACGGCGCATCCTGATTACAACCCCGTTGGTCGCAAGCAGCGTGGCCAGCAGATTCGCCATGATGCGGCCTTGTTGCAATTGGTCCGCCCGATCCCGGCACAGACCGCCGCGCCCTTTGCCCTGCATTCGGGCCGCATGACGGGTGAACGTGTCAGCGTGGTGTCCTATGCGCGGGGACGTTCAGGCGCGCCTTCGTGGCAGAAGGATTGCGGCGTTCTGGGGCAGGCGCAAGGCTTGATCGCCGTCGATTGCGATGTGACGTTCGGGTCATCCGGCGCGCCGGTGTTCATGAAGGAAAACGGCCGCGCGCGTATCCTGTCGCTGGTGTCGGCAGGCACCACGGAAAACGGCAAGACACTGGCCTATGGCATGGAATTGCCCGCGCTGGTCAGCGATATGAAGGCGCGGCTGCGTGCCATGCCCGGCGGCGCCAATACCGGCACGCTGAACACGGGTGCCAAGCGCATCACCATCGGGTCGGGCGGCGCGTTGAACCAAGGCTCTGGCGGGGCGAAATTCGTCAGCGCGGGCGGGTCTTGAAACCGGCATTTTCACTGCCCAAATACGTAGGGTCGGGGTGCCATTGCGGGCCCCGAAATGAAAGGTCTGTCCCCGATGGGAAGGCCACCTGAACAGGTATCGCTCAACCGGAGGATAACCCCTATGCGAAGCTTTGATCTTGCACCGCTTTACCGTGCCACCGTTGGTTTCGACCAAGTCGCCGATCTGATGGATCGCGCCTTTACCAACGATGTAGGCCACCAAAGCTACCCCCCTTACAACATCGAAAAAACCGACGAGAATGCCTATTGTATCTCGATCGCCGTAGCAGGTTTTTCCGGCGATGACCTTGGCGTCGAGGTCAAGGAAAACGCGCTGATCGTGACGGCCAAGAAAGCCGAAGAAGATGGCGAGCGCACCTATCTGCATCGCGGGATTGCCACCCGCGCGTTCGAACGCCGCTTTACCCTGGCCGACCATGTGCGCGTGACCGGCGCGACCCATGCGGACGGGATGCTGCACATCGACTTGGTGCGCGAAGTCCCCGAGGTGCTGAAACCCCGCCGGATTGAAATCGTCAGCGGATCGGCCCCCGCGGAACAGGACGTGGTCGAGGCAAAGCCCTTCAACTGATCCGCAGCGATCGGCAACGCCTATGACGATCGCCCGCCCCGTGCATTCCGCCGGGGCGGGCTTTTCCTTGCCCGATCACAAATTATGTCAGAAATATTGACTTAAGTGGCGAGTCGCGCCAGCCTCCGGCATCTTCTGACGGAGCATGCCATGTCACTGACCGAAATTTTCGCAACACGGGCGGGGCGGATGAAAACCTCGGAAATCCGCGAGCTTTTGAAACTGCTTGACCAGCCCGATATCATCTCTTTCGCGGGGGGCATTCCCGACCCGGCCCTGTTCCCGACAGAGGCTTTTCAGGCGGCGATGGGGCGCGCGCTGTCAAATCCTGGCCAGTCGCTGCAATATTCCACGTCTGAAGGGTATCCGCCGCTGCGCCAGTGGATCGCCAGTCATATGGCCAGCCTTGGCATTCCCTGCACGGCCGCGAATATCCTTATCACCTCCGGCTCGCAGCAGGCGCTGGATTACTTGGGCAAGCTGTTCCTGTCACCGAATGACACGGCGCTGGTGGGCTGGCCGACCTATCTGGGTGCCTTGGGCGCGTTCAACGCATACGAGCCGCATTACGACCGGCTAGACCCGGCCACCAATCACGCGCCGGCAGATTTTGCAGCCGCTGCCGCAGCGAAGGGCGGGCGCGTGAAATTCGCCTACCTGTCGGTGGATTTTGCCAACCCAACCGGCGTCACCCTGACCGAGGAAGAGCGGATTTCCGTCCTGACCCTTGGCGATGCGCTGGACGCGGCCGTAATCGAGGATGCGGCCTATCAGGCACTTCGCTATGACGGCGATGCGATTCCGCCGATCCTTGCGCTGGAAATAGCCCGCAAGGGCCATATCGACGAATGCCGCACGATCTATTGCGGCAGCTTTTCCAAAACCCTTTCGCCGGGGCTGCGCGTGGGCTGGGTCTGTGCTGCGCAGCCGGTGATCAGCCAGATGGTGCTGATCAAACAGGCGGCAGATTTGCAAAGCGCAACCCTGAACCAGATCGCTATGGCCGAGGTGGCGGCGACACTCTTTGACGATCACATCGCCCGCATCCGCGCCCATTACGGCGCACGGCGTGACCGGATGCTGGCGGCCTTGGAGCAGCACATGCCCGAAGGCGTCATATGGACAAAGCCCGAGGGCGGCATGTTCGTTTGGCTGACCCTGCCCAAAGGGATCGACGGTGCCGATCTGCTGGCGCGATCGCTTGAAACTGAACGCGTGGCCTTTGTGCCCGGTGCGGCGTTTCACCCCGACGGGTCGGGGCGCAACACGATCCGGCTGAACTTTTCGTCGCCCAATGATGCGGCGATCAATCAAGGAATTTCCCGGCTGGGGCTTTTGTTGAGAAGGGTTTGACGCGCGGCAGTAAAACTCTTTCAAAGAGTTTTAGCCAATTTCTTTTGAAGAAATTGGGCCTGTGCCAAGAAAAAGGCGGGCAAATTGCCCGCCTTTAATATGCATATTTCCGAAACGTCAGACTGACATGCAGATATATTTCATCTCAAGGTAATCCTCGATTCCATGGTGGGACCCTTCACGGCCAAGGCCGGATTGCTTGACCCCGCCGAATGGCGCGACTTCGGTCGAGATGATGCCGGTGTTCACGCCGACGATTCCGTATTCCAGCGCCTCGGCAACCTTGTAGACGCGGCTCAGGTCCTTGGCATAAAAATAGGAGGCAAGGCCAAAGATCGTGTCATTGGCCATGGCGATCACCTCATCCTCGTCCTTGAACTTGAATAGGGGGGCCAGCGGGCCGAAGGTTTCCTCGGTCGCAAAGGCCATGTCCTGCGTGGCACCGGTGACGATGGTGGGGGTCAGGAAGTTGCCCGGCCCCTGCTGCACCTCGCCGCCCAAAAGAACAGTGCCACCCTTCTTGGTCGCGTCGGCCACGTGTTCCTGCACCTTTTCGATGGCATCGGTATTGATCAGCGGCCCAAGGTCCACGCCCGCGTCAAGCCCGTCGCCAACCTTCATCGCTTCGACCCGTGCTTTCAGGCGTTTGGCAAATTCGTCATAGACGCCTTCTTGCACATAAAGGCGGTTGGCGCAGACGCAGGTTTGGCCGTTGTTGCGGAACTTGCACAGGATCGCGCCTTCGACAGCGGCATCCAGATCGGCATCGTCGAACACGATAAATGGCGCGTTCCCGCCCAGTTCCATCGAACATTTCATCACTTGGTCGGCGGCCTGTTTCAGCAGGATGCGCCCCACTTCGGTGGACCCGGTGAAGGTCAGTTTGCGCACAGCGGGGTTTTCGCAGAATTCCTTGCCCGCGTCGGATGCTTTCGACGAGGTCACGATGGAGAATACGCCCTTGGGGATGCCTGCGCGTTCGGCCAGAACACCCATGACCAGCGCCGACAGCGGCGTTTCCTTGGCGGGGCGGCCGACGAAGGAACAGCCGGCGGCCAGCGCGGGCGCGGCCTTGCGGGTGATCATAGCATTGGGGAAGTTCCACGGCGTGATGGATGCGGCAACCCCGATGGGCTGCTTGATCACGGTGATACGTTTATCCCGCTGATGACCGGGGATGGTTTCGCCGTAAATCCGCTTTGCCTCTTCGCCGAAGAATTCGATGAAGGACGCGCCATAGGCGATCTCTGCTTTCGCTTCGGCCAGCGGTTTGCCCTGCTCGGCGGTCAGGATGGTGCCCAGATCGTCTTGGTTTTCCATCATCAGGTCGAACCATTTGCGCAGGACGGCGGCGCGTTCCTTGCCGGTCCAGCCGGCCCATTCCTTTTGCGCCTTTTCGGCCTTGGCGATGGCGTCGACGATTTGGTCCCGCGAAAGGTCGGCGACCTTGGCGATCACGTCGTCGCGCGCGGGGTTGGTCACATCAAAGGTCGCGCCGCCTTCGCCCTGGGTCCATTCACCGCCCACATAGGCCAGTTCGGCCAACAGGGTGGGATCGTTCAAAAGGGATTTCAGATCGGTTAACGTATTAGCCATGGCTGGCCTCCTTCCATTGCTCTCGCTTAGGCAGACCACTTGGGGCTAGACTTGTCCAGAGTAAGAGGAGAATTGCAGATGGAGCTTGACGACGCCTATGCCAACGCGGCCCATATTCCAGGAGCCGAGGATTACCCGCCGCGCTGGCAGGCCACTGCGGCTGCATTCCGCGAAGGGTTGCTGGAACAGGGAATGGCCGATCTGGACATCCCGTATGGCGACAGCCCGCGCCAGCGGTTCGATTTGTTCCTGCCCGGGCGCGCGCCCAAGGGGCTGCTGGTGTTCATCCACGGCGGTTACTGGCTGCGGTTCGACAAATCCTATTGGTCTCATCTGGGGGGCGGGGCGTTATCGCGGGGCTGGGCTGTGGCGATGCCATCTTATGACCTGTGCCCGGATGTGCCGATCGCCACCATCACCCGGCAGGCCGCCCGCGCGGTGGATGCCGCAGCGGCCATGGTGGCCGGCCCGCTGGCTCTGGCGGGCCATTCGGCGGGCGGGCATCTGGCTGCGCGTATGACCGAACCGGGGATGCTGGGCGAGGCCACCGCCGCACGCTTGCAAAGGGTGATGCCGATCTCTCCGGTCGCGGACCTGCGGCCGCTTTTGCACACCTCGATGAAAGATCCGCTGGGTCTGGACGAGGACAAGGCGCGCGCCGAAAGCCCCGTGCTGATGGACCAGCGCCACGATGTGCCCGTATCCGTCTGGGTCGGGACCGAGGAACGGCCAGCCTTCCTTGATCAGGCCATGTGGCTGTCAGAGGCATGGGGCTGCGCCCTGCATATCGTGCCGGGGCTGCACCATTTCGACATCATTGATGCCTTGGCCGACGGGGACAGCCGGATGGTGACAGACCTGTTGGGGCCGAGGACCTAAAGCGCGGACCAGCAGGGCAGCACATCGCCCGGTGCTGGCGTGGCATGGAACACTGCGCGGGCGATGGCGCGGGCCATGCAGGTGGCCGCAGCGTGGCCAAGGGTCAGAGTGTCCGCCACGGCGTTCTCCAACGGTTTCGCGCCGGTCGCGGTTGCAAAGATCAGATCGCCGTCCATCGGCGTATGGGAAGGAACCAAAGCGCGGGCGTATCCATCATGCGCCGCCGTGGCCAGCCGCGTGCATTGCGCCTGTGTCAGTGCGGCATCGGTGGCGATGATGCCGATGGTGGTGTTGGCGTGCTGCGCCAGCTTGGTGACGGGCAGGTGTGGATCGGGATAGGCCCGCGCCACGCCGCGCCCGCCGAATTCATCGCCCATTTCAAACGGCGCAGCCCAGAATTCTGGCCCGTCGCCCACGATGGCGGAGCCAAGCGCGTTGAGCGCCACCAATGCGCCAACCACATGGCCCGATGGCAAAACAACCGAAGCAGAGCCAAGCCCGCCTTTCAGCTGCGCCGTGGTGGCACCCGTGCCTGCGCCGGTGCTGCCCAGGGCGAACCTGTCACTGGCCGCTGACAGCGCCTGCTGCCCTAGGGCCTTATAGGGGTTCTCGGTCCAATTCTTGGCTCCGCCGTTCAGCAGATCGAACAGGATCGCCCCCGGCACGATCGGGACCAACTGGTCGCCCACGGCAAAACCGCGTCCCTGCGCGCGCAACCCGTCCGCCACGCCCGAGGCCGCATCCAGCCCGAATGCGGACCCGCCTGACAGCACCAGCGCGTCCACCTGCTCGACCGTTTTGTCCGGTGCCAAAAGGTCGGTTTCCCGCGTGCCGGGTGCACCGCCCATCACATGCACACCGGCGGTGAAGGGCGCATCACCCAGCAACACCGTCACCCCTGTCTTGATGTCCGCGTCCGAGGCATTGCCGACGGTCAGACCCGCCACATCGGTGATCAAATTGAACGGTCCGGGCTGAAACATGCGTTGGCTCCTGCAATATGCGCACAGATATCTTGCCAGAACGCGCAGGATCGGCAAGGACTGGCGTCAGGGCCGGGCGATGGCGTCGCCCCTCGTTATGCCCGATTCGTCCTGAACGCCGGGACCTTTCTATAAAAGGAGGGTCTGACGATGACTGCACGTCCAGACATGTATCGTTTCCACAATGGAGAGAAGGCCGCGCTGCCGTTCTCGCAAGCCGAATACGAATCCCGCGTCGCGGGGCTGCGCGCCATCATGGATGAAATGGGGGTAGGGGCCGCGGTTCTGACCTCTATGCATAATGTCGCCTATTATTCCGGGTTTTTGTATTGTGCCTTCGGACGGCCCTATACGGTGGTCGTGACCGAAACCGAATGCGTGACCATCAGCGCGGGCATCGACGCGGGCCAGCCCTGGCGGCGCTGCTGGTGTGACAACATCACCTATACCGATTGGCAGCGCGACAATTTCTGGCGCGCAGTGGCCAGTGTGGCGGGCGAGAACAAGATTGTCGGCTATGAAGGCGACCACCTGACCCTGCAGCTGCGCGACAAGATGGAAGACTTCCTTGAACCCATCACCATGATGGACATCGCCCCCGCCACCATGCGGCAACGGATGATGAAATCGGCGGCTGAAATTATCCTGATCCGGGCGGGTGCCAATGTGGCCGATGTGGGCGGCTATGCCATTCGTGATGCCATCCGCGAAGGCGCGCGTGAAATCGACGTGGCCATGGCGGGCCGCGACGCGATGGAACTGGAAATCGCCAAACGCTTCCCCGATGCCGAATACCGCGACAGCTGGGTCTGGTTCCAATCGGGCCTCAACACAGATGGCGCGCACAACCCTGTCACGGCGCGGCAATTGCAGCGCGGCGATATCCTGTCGTTGAACACGTTTCCCATGATCTCGGGCTATTACACGGCGTTGGAGCGCACGCTTTTCGTGGGCGAGGTGGATGATGCCAGCCGGAAGATATGGGAGGCAAACGTGGCCGCCCATGAATACGGGATGAGCCTTCTGAAACCGGGGGCAAGCTGCGCTGCTGTCACGCAAAAGATCAATGAATTCTTTGCCGAACGCGACCTGCTGCAATACCGGACCTTTGGCTATGGGCATTCGTTCGGGGTGCTGTCGCATTACTATGGCCGCGAGGCGGGGTTGGAGCTGCGCGAGGATATCGACACAGTGCTGCAACCCGGAATGGTGATTTCGATGGAGCCGATGCTGACCATCGGCGCGGGCAACCCTGGCGCGGGTGGCTACCGTGAACATGACATTCTGGTCATCACCGAAGACGGGAATGAAAACATCACCGGCTATCCTTATGGTCCCGATTTCAACGTGGTCGGTTAAGGTTTCGCTGACCACCCCTCCGCAGCGGATTTTCAAAGGTGAACGCCTGAAATCCGCTGCGGTATCTGCCTCGCCAATCCATCTGTGAACAGGCCGGGGCGCTCGCACGGGACTTGCAAATTTTTCCAAGGGGCGGCGTTTCCGTGCCCTAGTTCTGAACAGTGTCCGCACTGCTTTCGGGCGCTTGACCCTTTCCTTTGCGCGGCGGTTTTGCAACAGTTTGTCCGAACCCGCATGGCGGGTAATGTAAATAGAATTCACATTACTCATATGACGCTTAGGGACCAGTGATTGCAAAGGAGACGAGGATGGCAAGTTTTGACGCCCAGGTGATGGAAACCCAAAAACAGGTGGCCGAGGCGCAAGCCAAGATTTCGGAACTGACAGGCCGGATTGAAACCGCGCGGGGCAAGCTGAAATCGGGCGAGGATATCGCCATCGACATCGAAAATGCCACGCTGGACGATGTGCATGCCATACCGATGTGATGAACGCCAATATCGCGGAACTGATCATGGGGCTGGACGATGTGACGGCGGCCTTTTCCAAGGATTTCGACCAGATGCGCTCGAAAACCGGGTGGGAGTCTTTTGTGGGTATCTTTGCCAAGGGCAAATCGGAATCCATGCGGCAGGAGCGGATTCGCACCGCCTCCATTGACGACAAGCTGCAAGACTTGATCGCCAAATCCGATGTCATCACCAACCTGTTGCAGGGGCAGCTGGACGCGCTTAACCAGCAGAAGGATCGGGTAGAGGTCAACCTGACCGAAACGCTGGATGAGCGAGAGTTCACTGTGGCAGAGCTGGGGGCCGTGCGCGCCCAGATCGCAGGCATGGACCCGGCCATCATCACGCTGGAAAATAAGATCGCCGTGGAACAGGACGCCGCCGCGCGCACCAAACTGGAAACCGAACTGGCCGATCTGAACAAGCAGTATAACGCACTGGTGCAAGACGAGCAGGTCAAGCTGGCCAAGTCGCAGACACTGGAACGCTACATCGAGAAGGGCAAGACTTGGGTGGACAGTCTGCAAAACCAGGCGGCGACGCAAATGGTGCTGATCAACAAGCTGCAAACCGACACCAAGCAGCCTGTGGTGTTGTATGGCGCGCTGACCAAGTCGCTGAAAACCGCGCAGCAGCAAGACGTGGCGCATCGCATCAACGAGATCGGCGTGCAGACGGACAAGGAACACAGGCCGCCATGGCATCCATCGGGACGGCCACAAATCAACGCATGACCGACATGCTGGAAGCGCACGAAGGCCACATGGTGTTCGCCCGCGAAGTGCTGGAAGCCAAGGCCAAGGCCGACGAGCGGTTTACCCGTCGGTTCCAGCAGATCGTCGAGAAGCACGATAAGAATCTGTATGGCGCGTAAATGGGCGATTACTTGGACCCGTCCCGCGATCATGCGGCGCTGGGCCGGTTGTCGAAGAAAGATGTCGAGGTTCTGACCCGCTATATCGTGTCGATTGATTTCACCTTTCGCGCGCTCAGCATGAAATACCTGCTTGTCGGGCGGGATACGGGGCAGTTCTTTGGCTCGCTTGAAATCGACACGGTGGAATCGGGATTCCCCGTGTTCAACGAGTTGCTGGTGATGGCCAATGATGCGATGCAGGCGGGGCGGCACCTGGAAGGGATGCCCGATGCGGCCAGCCTGAAACGGCAGATCGTGGAAAAGATCGTGGCCGATCAGGCCATTCCGATCAAGCTGCAATTCGCCCTGTCGCAGCGGCTGTATTACGAGGAATTGGCTCGCGGTGAGCTGTTCTGGGCGCGCAATGACCCAGAGGCGGTCTGGATCGACAATATCGAGGACCGGCGCCGCAAATACCTGCTGCACTGGGCCGCCTATGACAGCCAGATCAACCTGCCCGCCATCTACCTGATGGAGCTTGAGGACACCGGCCGCACCGCCCTGCCCAAGGACGAGCGCCGCTGGCCAGAGGTGCAGGCGCACCTGATGGGGCAGTCCATGGGCGGACTGAAACTGGTGACGATCGCGAAGGCGTTTGACCAGTATTTCAACGACCTGCATCCCAAGCGGCTGCGTCGTGTGCATGTGGGACCGATGTATTCCCATGCCTTCACACGGCAATCGGGCCCGATGCGCGAGGTGCTGGCCGAGGCGAACGGCTCGATCGGGCAGGATTGGGCCCTGTCATGGACGCTGGAGGAGCTGGAAAGCGAATCCGTGCGCGCCGAACGCGATGGCTGGTTTTCCATCGTGGAGCGCGAGGTGTTTGCGCTGGACCCATTTTCCGGGCGCGGGGTGGACGCGGGCGCAACGCACACCGAACGGGCGATTATCATGCCAGAACGGCCCTATCAGGTGTTGGCCGAAAAGAACCCGGCCGGGTTTGGCGCCGTGCGTAAATTCGTGGTGAGCGATGCAGGCCGGGTGCTGAGTTATTAGCCGCATCCTTGCGGATAAGGTGCGCTGAGGTATTTGAAGAACAATGAAAGAGTGGGGTGTGACATGAGCCTGACCAGCGATCAGATGGAACTGCGCGAAGAAGCAATCCGCGCGCATTATGCGGCAGCGGCGGCGCTGCTGGAAGGGTTCGATCACACGCCGCGTTTGGGCAAACCTGTGGCAGAGGCCCCTGCGCCGGAACGGTCCCCGGGTATTGCGCGGGGGCGGCGGTTCCGGTCGACCACGCCGGGGTTGGTTGCGCGGTCCACCGCACGGGCCGAAGGGGTGCAGCTTGCGCAGCGGATCGAGCGGGCGGATGGGGATGATCCGCTGATCTCTCCCTTGCAGGCGACTGTCCTGCATGTGCTGCGCCGCGCGATAGCCATCGCCGAGGCGATTGGCGAAGAATACGCTGCGCGTACCGGGCTGGACGCAATGAAACGGGGGAACCTTGAAGGGTCATTGCTCGCGAACGACCGCGAGGAATTTTCCGAACTGCGATCCGCAGAGGCGCTGGTCGTGCTGCATGTCTTTGGCAATGCCACAGCGTTCCTGCTGGCCCCGCATCAAGGAGAGGCCGTGGTGGAGCTGGGCAGTTTGGACGAGTTTCTGACCGACAATGCGCAGCTGGCCCTGCATGGCGCGCTGTGGCAGCTGGATCAGGACATCGCCAAACATGCGTCGGACGAGCCGCGTTTGGTGGCAACCATCGCGGCCTTTGCCGAAACCCTGATGGAAAAGGCTGCCGCCCGTGCGGCCACCGCCCCGCGGCTTGAACCGTTCAACGGCGCGAGCTGGCGGATCGAGGCGGATGACTTGCCGCTGAACGGGTTTACCCCCGCTCGCAAGGGCAAGGGCCAGACCCTGACCATGCAGTTCAAGAAACCGAACGAGGTGGTGGGCAACCATATCGCCAAATATCAGGCGATGCGGCTGGCGAAAATGCTGATGGCCTATGATTTTGACCGCCGGTTGAACCCCTTTGCCGAACTTGGCGGGTTCATCTTTACCTTCATGGGCGACGACAAGCCGGGGACGGGGAAACCACGCTGATTCAGATGATGGCGGGGCTGATCAACGATTACTGTCAGGTAGCGGGCTTTGGCTTTCGCTACCAAAACTTCGGCATCGACAATATCGACAGCTATCAGGGCAAATCCGGCCAGAACGCCAAGGCGTTTATCAACAATGTGCTGGATCCGCATGTGATCGGCTTTGGCACCATCGACGACATCGACCAGATCGCGGGCAAGCGTGGGGACCGGCAATCCAGCACGGGCCAGCAAGAGGTGACGGCGGTGTTCGTGGAGGCATTCGCCGGTGCCAACACCGTGGTGGGCGGCAACTGTACCTTTGGCATGTTCTCGAACTACCCCGAGAATGTGGATGACGCCCTGCGCCAACGGGCGGGGGCGCGGTTCTTGGTCGATGGCCCGCAAACGCGCGAGGATTACATCGACATTCTGGCGCTGTTGATGGGCAAGAAACACAACATCCCGCTGGGCGAGCATGAATTATATGCCGCGCAAGAGATCAAGAAAGCGGTGTCCGCCAGTTTTGAATCGCACAATCGCCCGCATGAACCGGGGCTGATGGCGGTGTTCGACCGCGTGCATGATCGCGTGGGCGAGTTGGACACCATCGCCAAGCTGGGCACCTATCTGAAAGCCATCCAAGAGGCGGACGAGCGGTTCACCGGGCGTGCCATCAAGAACATCACCGACGCGGTCAAGGTCCGCGCGATGGATTTCGAGCTGCCTGATGAATGGATGGAGCATCCGGAACTGTTCCGGTACAAAACCTATGACGAGAAAGCGGCGATGATCGAGGATCTGCGCCGCCCGATCACGGTGGACATGGTCGTGCAAGAGATCAACCGCTATGCCGATTCCAAATTCCGCTATGCCGACAAATCGGACGAGGTGGCGATTGAAAATATGGTCCGCGATTTCGGCCGTCAGGAAGAGGCGAAGAAGCGGTATCTGGAGGGGAAGTAATGGCGATGTCTCGGAATTGGATCGCAAAAATACCAGAAGGCCGTACTTTAGCTTTCTATTTCACAAAGGCGGAATACGCCAAGGAAAATATTGAGAAGAAGCGAGTAAAAATTTCAAAATTTGAAAAGTGCAACGACATTTTTGAACTTTCTTCCTTCTCTATGAAAAAACCTGAAGTGCGGTGTCGGCACGGAAAATGGTTGAAGGAAACCAATAAAAAAATTGGCTTGATCTGCTTTTCTGAATGCTGGAGGCATCCACTTATGTGGGGGCACTATGCGGATAATGGTAGCGGGGTGTGCATGGCCTTTTCGGTTCCGACAGGCAATTTGTCGCAAGTAAAATACATGTCTGAGCGCGAAAAAAAGGGGGGAGAACTTCACATTTCCAGATCCGATTTTGAACGAGAACTTTAAAATATTCTGTTCGAATAAATTTTCAGCATGGAGGTACGAGAAGGAATTATACTGCGAGTCCTTGAACACCCGAGAACACCCGAAGAACTGCTTGACGATTTAGGCGTAGTAGATTCAGGTCGATGCATGATCCGCCCGAGTTTTC
>JGI24025J20009_10000120_pt1 | contig 57525 bp, 68 predicted proteins | sample Cruoilmetagenom3_FD_20009 | JGI IMG/M metagenome (IMG submission 20009)
GGGCGGGGCCAAGGTAAAGGCAGATGTCGGAGCGTCTCATCCGCCGACCATGGCACAGTGGGACGTGCATGGGAATCCTATGTCAGGCGCGGAACACTAGAACCCCCGCAAAGAGAGAGAATAGCCCCGCGCCGGACAGCGTGGATGGCAGGTGCCGCGTCGCGCCCTCGGCATCGCTCGCGCGGCGGCGTATCACCTCTCCGCCCGCGATCAGCGCCGCGCCAAGCCCCAATGCGCCCATGACGCGCCAGAACCGGGTCAGAAGGCCGTTTTCCACCCCGTATTGCACCATGAAAACACCCGCCAACGCCAACGAGACAGCGGCGACAGCCAGCACCCAGTTGTCGGCCAGCCACACCCGCAACGCGGCGCGGTTTCTTTCGTTGAACACATAGTTGTCGGAGGATGCGGTAACGGGCTGCTTCGCCGCGATTTCAGCCGGCGTGGCGGGTTGTGCCGCAGCAACGGGCTTTTTCGATGGCCAAGGCGTGGGGGGCGGGCGTTTCGGGTTCTGCCGCGATGCCAAGGGTTTCGTCCTCAGTGGCCTCGGTTTCCGCGGCAGGCGCGGCCTCCTCGATCTCGGCCTCCTTGATTTCGGGCCCCTCGATCTTGGCCTCGGGGGCGGCTTGGGCTGCGGCCACGCGGGGTTTCGGTGGTGCCTTGGCGCGCGCGTCTTTCAAGCTGCGCAGTTCTGTCTCCAACTCGGACACCCGGCGGCGCAGGCCCGTCAGGCTGAACAAAATGAACGGTAGGCCGATGACGATCATCGCCCCGTAAATCACCAAAAAGACAATCGCCAGTTGATCCAACCGCCAACCCTTTCAAAATGCATCAAGAATGGTGCAAAGGTTAGTCCTTGGTGAACAAGCCGGTCAATGCGCGTTTCACAGTGGCCGTCACGGACGGCCGCGTGCGTTTCGTGAAAGGCAAAGGGCGGCAGACCTCCATCGCGGCAACGCCGACACGGGCGGTCAGCGCGCCGTTCACCACGCCTTCGCCGAAACGGCGCGACAGTTTGGCCATCACGCCCCCGCCGACGAAAGACCCGATCATGTCGTCGCCCATGGCCACCGCGCCCGTGGCAACCAGGTGGGTCATCACTGCGCGCAGCAGCCGCCAACTGCCCAACATGCCAGAACGCCCGCCGTATATTTCAGCCACGCGGCGGATCATGCGGATGTTGGATGTCAGCGCCGCGACCACGTCTGCCATGGCCAGCGGCACCAGCGCAGTAACGGTGGCGACCTGCCGCGCTGCGGCCTCGACCTCGCGCAGGGAGCGGGCATCAAGGGGCGTCATCAATTCGGCCTCGGCCAGCGCGATCAGGGCGGGCGCATCGAACACATCGCCCGTGCGTTCAGCCAGCCGGTCACGGTTCCAGTCCAGATCGGCGCGGGCGGCATATAGCGCCCTCAGATCCTTGACCACCGCGCGGGCCGGGGCCAGTTCACTGCCCTGCGTCGCCTCGCGCGCGGCATGTTGCAGCCGGTCGATCCGGGCCAGCCGCGAAAACGCGGCCAGTTCGCGGATGATCATCAAGAACGCCACCAGCAGCAGCGCCGCGCCCAGCGCCATCACCGCCCAGCCCAGCACCGGCTGGCGGTCCACCAGCCCCATGGCGAAATCCCATGCCGCGATTGACACAACCGCCACGATGAACCCCACCAGCAGCCCCCAGAACCAGCGCACCAGCCGGGAGGGCCGGCGCGCGGCCAGCGTGGCGGCGGCCTGCATGGCACGGCCCTGCGCCGGTGGCTGCGACAGGTCGGGCACAGGCGGAGCCAGATCGGGGCCTTGTTCCGGCGCGCTGTCCAGGTCGATCAGGATCGGGCCTTTGGGCGTATCACTCATGCTGTCTGCCTTTCGCTGTGCAAGGTGCCGGACCGTTGCCAGACCAGATGGATATCAGGGATCTTTTCGTCATTTCCGGTGCCATCACCGCGCAGCACCTCAAGGAACCCTTGCCTGGCATAGAACTGGCGGGCGGCAGTATTCGCCTCGGCGGTCCACAGCTCCAGCCAGTCGGCCTGTTGCTTGGCCTCTTCCAGCAGGCGGCGACCTGCCCCCTGCCCCCGCCCGCGCCGCAAGACGTACAGCGCGTGGATGCGCGTGCCGTCACGGGCGATGAACCCCACCGGGCCGCGATGATCGCGCAGCACCCGCACATGCCCGCGCCGCACCAGAAGTGTCACCATGCGCAAATCGGTCAGGCGCGAGCGGCCGCGCGGCAGCCAGTCCGCCTCGCGCCCGAATGACCACAGGATTCCGGCGATCTGCGGCACATCCCGCATCCGCGCGGGCCGGGAAGAGGTCGCGGCAGGGCTCACAGCTTGTCCCCGAACAGGAACTGCGCCGCGCGGTCCAGCCGGATATGCGGCGGCCCCTCGCCCGGTTTCAGCGACATTTGCGCAGGGGCAAAGCGCATCACGCCGTAATCGGCATCCAGCCAGCTTTCGGCCCCCGATTGCGCCTGTGAAAGGATGCGCGCGGGGTCTTGCGGCAGTTCCCCAGGATAAAAAGCCGCCTGTTTGCCGGTGTCCAAAAGCCGCCCGCGCACGCAATCAAGGTTGCGCCCGTCATGGGGCAGCGTTTCCTCGACCGTGGCGCGCAGGGCGGCAATCGCCATCGCCTCGGTCCGGGCACCGGCGAAATCGGCGCGGTCGCGGGCCTGTCGCGTCAGCGCCTCCATGATGGCGGCAAGGCGGGGGTGTTGGGTGTGGTGCAGGTGGTCGGCCTTGGTGGCGGCGAACAGGATGCGTTCGACCCGTTTGCCCATGAAAAGCTGGGTCAGAAAAGCATTTCGGCCGGGGCGGAAACTGGACAGGATATCGCCCATGGCGCTGCGCATTTCCGCCACCGCCTGCGGGCCGTTGTGGATCGCGCCCAGCGCATCGACCAGCACCACCTGCCGGTCGATCTTGGCAAAGTGATCGCGAAAGAACGGCTGCACGACCTGTTTCTTATACGCCTCGAAACGGCGCTCCATCTCGCGGGCAAGGGACCGGCGGGGCGCGTCCGATGCGGGCAGCGGCGCGAAGGTCAGCACGGGCGATCCATCCAGGTCGCCGGGCAGCAGGAAACGCCCCGGCGTGCAGTCATAGAACCCCGCATCGCGGGCGGCGTTCAGATAGTCGGTAAAGCTGCGGGCCAGTTCCTGCGCTTTCGGCTCGTCATGGGGCGCGTCGGGTTTCAACCCGTCCAACGCGGCGCGAAACGGGGCGGCCTCGGTTCGGTTTTCAATCCTTTCCAGAACCTCGCGCGACCATTCGGCATAAGATTTGTCCATCAACCCAAGGTCCAGCAGCCATTCACCGGGGTAATCGACAATATCCAGATGCACGGTACGCGGCCCTTGCAATCCCGACAGCAGCCCCGAGGGGCGCACCCGCAGCGACAGGCGCAATTCCGACACGGCGCGGGTGCTGTCCGGCCAATGCGGGTCAGGCCCGGTCAGGGCAGCAAGGTGGTTTTCGTAATCGAAACGCGGCACGGTGTCGTCGGGCTGCGGCTGCAGGAAGGCGGCCATTATGCGCCCTTCGGCCTGCGCGGTCAGCTGCGGCATCCGCGCCCGGTCCAGCATGTTCGCCACCAGCGAGGTGATGAAAACCGTCTTGCCGGACCGCGCCAGCCCGGTCACGCCAAGCCGGATCACCGGCTCCATGAAGGCGCTTGCAAACGTGTCCGAGGCCGCCTCGACCCGGCGGGTGATTCCATCCGCCATTGCTCCGATTACCAAACTGCCAGTCCCCCGATTTTGCGCGCGACGCGCCTTTGACGGTCAAGATAGTGGCGGGATGCACGCGGCGCCAGTGCTGCCGGTGCTGCCGGTGCTTTCCACCTCTAAGATCATGCGCTAAAGGGGGCGCATGCCCAGATATGCCTTGAAAGTCGAATACCACGGCGCGCCCTTTCACGGGTGGCAGCGCCAGACACATCTGCCATCGGTCCAGGGGGCGATTGAGGCTGCGCTTGGCCGCATACACCCCGGCCCGCACATGATCGCGGCGGCGGGGCGCACCGATGCCGGCGTGCATGGGCTGGCGCAGGTCGCCCATTGCGACATGCCGACCGAATGGGACCCGTTTCGTTTGGCCGAGGCGCTGAATTTCCACCTGAAACCACAGCCCGTGGCGATTGTCGCCTGTGCCGCGGTGGCAGATAATTGGCACGCGCGGTTTTCCGCGACCGAGCGGCGCTACATGTTCCGCGTGGTGGCGCGGCGGGCGCCTGTCACCCATGATGCGGGACTGGTCTGGCAGGTCAAAACCCCGCTTGACCTGAACGCGATGCGCGAAGGAGCGGCGCATCTGATCGGACATCACGATTTCACCACCTTCCGTTCGACCATCTGCCAGGCCGCCAGCCCGGTCAAAACACTGGACGATATCCGTATCGAGCGGGACGAGGGGCTGTCGGGGCCGGAATTCCGGTTCTACCTGCGGGCGCGGTCCTTTCTGCACAACCAGGTGCGGTCCATCGTCGGCACGTTGGAGCGGGTCGGCACCGGCGCATGGGCCCCCGGAGACGTGGCCGCGGCACTGGCGGCAAAGAATCGCACAGCCTGCGGGCCGGTCTGCCCGCCGCAGGGCTTGTTCCTGGCCGGCGTGGAATACCCCGAAGACCCGTTCGCCTGACCTACCCCGCCTATCCCGCCTATCCCGCGCCCAGCGCGAAGCCTTCGTCCTTTAACGCGCTGCGCACGGCGCGGGCGATGCCCACGGCCGCCGGCGTGTCGCCATGCAAGCAGATCGTGTCGATCCGCGTGTCGATCCGCCCGCCCGATGCGGTCAGGATCGCACCCTCGCGCAGCATCGCGGCAACGCGCTGTCCCGCCAGTTCGGAATCATGGATCACCGCGCCGGGCCGGGACCGATCAACCAGAGTCGCGTCATCGTTATAGGCGCGGTCGGCGAATATCTCTCCCAGCCACGGGATGCCCAGCGCCTCGGCCGCCATTTGCTGGGCGGTGGCGGCCAGCACCATCACCGACAGATCGGGCGCGACCGACAGGGCCGCGTCATAGCACAGGCGCGCCAGTTCGGCGTCCTCTGACGCCATGTTCGCCAATGCCCCGTGCAGTTTCAGGTGGTGCAGCCGCGTATCCAGCGCCCGTGCCATGCCCTGTGCTGCGCTGACCTGATAGCGGATCTGGTTGGCCAGGCTTTCGGGCGGCACATCCATCCGGTGACGGCCGAACCCGGCCTTGTCATCGAACCCCGGATGCGCCCCGATCCGCACGCCGTTTTCCGCCGCGCGGGCCATGGTTTGGGCCATCTCATCCGGCCCGCCCGCGTGAAACCCGCAGGCCACGTTGGCCGAGGTGACTATATCCAGCAGGGCGGCGTCATCGCCCACCCCTTCGCCCATATCGGCATTCAGATCCACTTGGCGCATCTATTCCTCCTCTTGGTGGGCGCAGACGGCACCGCCGATCAGGTTATAACCCAACAAATCGCCCATCTGCGCCGGATCGCGCAAAAGCGGGCGGATGGCGCGGCGCAGCCCCGCGACATGGTCGCGCAAGCCGCGTTCTGCCTGCAATGCCTCGTCCCGCGATACGAAACGGAACCGCAGCCGCGCCCCCGGCCCCGCCTGCGCGGCGCGGGGCATATCGCAGGGAATAACCGTGCCTATGCGCGGATAGCCCCCGGTGGTCTGGCATTCGGGCAGCAAGATGAAAGGCACGCCATCGCCCGTCATCTGCACGTCGCCGGGTACGATCACCTCGGACAGCACGTCCAGTTGCGCATCCGTGGCAAAGGCCGCACCAGCCTGTGACAGCTTCATCCCCATCCGGTTGGCGCGCGCATCGCGGGTAAATTCGGTGTCGGTGAAACGGGCGCGCTCTGCCGCGCTGAACGCCTCTGTCTGGACCGAGGCGACAAGGCGCAGCACGCCGCCCTCGAACCGGTTCGGCACCTCCAGCCCCATGCCGGTCGTCTGGCCCGTATCCGGGCCAAGGGGCAACTTGTCGCCCGACTGCAAGACCCGCCCCAGACCCGCCGACAGATGTGCGGACCGCGCGCCCAGAACCAGCGGCGTGTCGATCCCACCACCGAAATGAACATAGCCGTATGCCCCCGCCGACGCGCCCCCTATGGTCAGTACACCCCCCGCAGGCATCATGTGCGAGGCGTTCCAGCGCAGCGCGCGCCCGTCCAGATCGGCGGACATCGGCGCGCCGGTCAGGGCGATGCGCGTGGGTTCGCTCACGGTGAACACGCCGCCCGTCCCTGCCATTTCAATGGCCGCGCCAGCCTGGCCCCACAGCGCTGCGCCCTCGGCCAGGGCCAGCGGATCAGCGGCACCGCCGCGCGACAGGCCTTGGCCGAGGTGGCCGGGGCGACCTGCGTCCTGCACGGTCATGGCGGGACCGGCGCGGGTGATGATGATCTGCCTCATAGCGCCGTCACCTCGGCCCCGCCGGTAGGATCGTCCGCCACGCGGATCAGGGCCAGCTCATCCTCGGACACGGCGCGGAACTGCACCTCGTCCCCTGCCGCAAGGGTAAAGGGTTGATCGGCCTCGGGCTGGAACGGGCGGAACGCGGTCTGCCCCACATGCCGCCACCCGGTGGGCGAGCCGTTGGGGAATATGATCGCCTGACGGATCGCCAGCGCCACGCCCCCCGCAGGCACCTGCACCAGTTCTTTCAATCGTGGAATATCGAAATCCGGCAGATCGCCCATATAGGGCAGGCCCGGCGCAAAGCCGATGGTCATGACCCGCAGCGGCGCGGCAGTCAGCGCACCCAATGCCGCCTGCGCGGACAGGCCCGCAGCGTCCGCCGCCGCGCCAAAGGCAGGGCCGGCATCGCCGCCAAAGGCACAAGGCACAAGGAAATGCCGCCGCCCATGGGGCAACGGCATGGCATACCAATCATGTTCAGATAGCAGCGCGGACAGCCGCGCGGACAACGCCCCGGCGTCCACCGCCAGGGGGTCGAACCGCACGAAGGTCGAGGCAAGCGAGGTCGCGCATTCCTCGATCCCGTCCCAACCCGCGCTTTCCAGCGCGGCGCGAAAGGCCAGCGCGGCGCGGTTGGCATCCTCGGACAGGTGGGCCGCGAACCGCACCAGCAGCCCGCCCAGCCCGACAGAGGCGATCTGCGGAAAAGCTCCGGCCATCGTCGCTTACTTGGCGGTTTTTTCCGCGGCGGCTTCAAGCGCGTCCAGACGGGCCTTGAGCGCCTGATTTTCCTCGCGGGCCTTCTGGGCCATGGCGCGCACGGCGTCGAATTCCTCGCGGGTGACGAAATCGCGGTCGGCCAGCCAGCGGTCGATCATGGACTTCATCGCATTATCGGCCTCGCCCTTGGCGCCTTGGGCCACGCCCATGGCATTGGTCATCAGCTGCGAGATATCATCGAAAATCTTGTTGCGGGTTTGCATGTGGGTCTCCGGCATTACGTTCTTGTCCTATATGGGCCGCATGAGGCGCAGTCACAAGGTTGACTTGCCCCGCATCACACAGGCAGATGAGCGCATGCAGGCCATGATCCCCTTTCCCGACATCTCGCCCGAGATTTTTTCCATCCCGCTGTTCGGCATGGAATTCGCGCTGCGCTGGTATGCGCTGGCATATATCCTGGGCATCGTTCTGGCGTGGCGCATTTCCGTCGCGGCGGTGAAACGCCCCGCTTTGTGGCGCGATGGCGCGCCCATGACCCCCATCCAGATCGAGGATCTGGTGACCTGGCTGATCATCGGCATCATCGCGGGTGGGCGGCTGGGATTCGTGATTTTCTACCAACCCGCCTATTACCTGCGCAATCCGGCGGAAATTCCGATGATCTGGCAGGGCGGCATGTCGTTCCATGGCGGGTTTCTGGGCGTGGTGGTGGCCGCGCTGATCTGGACCGCGCGCCACAAGGTGCCGCGCCTTTCGGCGGCCGATACGATCGCGCTGGGCGTGCCCGTCGGCTTGATGCTGGGCCGCATCGCCAATTTCATCAATAACGAGCTGTGGGGCCGCCCCACCGATGCGCCCCAGGGCGTGGTGTTTCCTGGCCCCTCGGCCCAGGATTGCGGGCAGATCGCGGGGCTTTGCGCACGCCACCCCTCGCAGCTATACGAGGCCGGACTAGAGGGCGTGATCCTGCTTTCGCTGATGCTTTACCTTGCTTTCCAGCGCGGGGCGCTGAAGGTTCCGGGGCAGATCACCGGCGTTTTCCTGGCCGGATACGGGATCGCGCGGTTCATCGTCGAATACTTCCGCCAGGCCGATGACCAGTTCATCAGCACCACGAACCCCATGGGCCATGTGATCCGGCTGGGCGAGTTTGGCCTGTCCATGGGGCAGCTTCTGTCACTGCCGATGCTGGCGGCCGGTCTGGCCCTGATCGCCTATGCCCGCCGCCGCGCCAAGGCGCAGGCATGACCCTGAAGGCCCATATCCTGACGCGCATCGCCCAGAACGGGCCGATGACGCTGGCCGAATACATGGGCGAATGCCTGCTGCATCCGGCGCTGGGGTACTACACCACGCGCGACCCGTTGGGCGCGCAGGGCGATTTCACCACCGCGCCCGAAATCTCGCAAATGTTCGGGGAAATGCTGGGACTGGCCCTGGCGCAGGCATGGCTGGACCAGGGTGCGCCCGCGCCTTTCACGCTGGCCGAACCGGGGCCGGGGCGCGGCACGCTGATGGCCGACATATTGCGGGCTACCCGTTCGGTGCCCGGGTTTCACGCCGCGGCGCAGGTGCATCTGATCGAAGCGTCCCCGACACTGCGCGCCCTTCAGGCCGAAAAGCTGCCCCATGCCAAATGGCTGGACAGCGTGGATGATCTGCCCGACGCGCCGCTGTTCCTTGTGGGGAACGAATTTTTCGACGCGCTGCCGATCCGCCAGTTCATCCGCCACGGCGCGGGCTGGTGCGAACGGCTGGTGGGCACGGATGGCGATACGCTGACCTTTGGCCTGGGGGCCGAGGCACCGCAACCCGCCCTTGCCCACCGCCTGACCGACACAAGCGACGGCGACCTGGTGGAAACCTGCCCCGCCGGCGCCCCTATCGCCCATCGAATCGGCTCGCTGATCGAACAGCATGGCGGCGCGGCACTGATCGTGGATTACGGCGACTGGCGCTCGCTTGGCGATACGCTTCAGGCGCTGGCGCGGCATGAAACCGCCGATCCGCTGGCCGACCCCGGCGGGGCCGACCTGACCGCCCATGTGGATTTCGAACCGCTGGCGCAGGCCGCCCCCTGTGCCCATAGCCTGTTGACCGGCCAGGGCGTGTTCCTGGAACGGCTGGGCATCACTGCCCGCGCGCAGGCGCTTGCAACCAAGATGCAGGGCGATATGCTCGATGCACATATTGCCGCACATCGCCGCTTGACCCACCCCAAGGAAATGGGAACGCTGTTCAAAGTGCTGGGGCTATACCCAAAGGCTGCCAATCCGCCGCCGGGTCTGGAACCGGCCCCCGCCCGCTGACCCAAAAACCGGACACTGCCAGACCATGACGCTTGAGATCCTGACCGCCAACAGCCTTGGCACCGTGCGCCACGGGTTTTTTACCCGCAGGGGCGGCGCGTCGTCGGGCGTGTTCGGCGGGCTGAATTGCGGGCCCGGCTCCTCGGATCAGGCGGAAATCGTCGAAATCAACCGCACCCGCGTGGCCGCCGCGATGGATGTGCCCCTGACGCACCTTGTGACCGTGCATCAGGTCCATTCCCCTGACGTGGCCACCGTCACCGGCCCGCTGAAGGAAAAGCCCAAGGCCGATGCGATCGTGACCGCGACGCCGGGCGTGGCACTGGGCATCTTGACCGCCGATTGCCAGCCGGTGCTGTTTTCCGACCCCGTTGCCGGTGTGATCGGCGCGGCCCACGCGGGCTGGCGCGGCGCGCGCGACGGGGTGCTGGAGCGGACGCTGGACGCGATGGAGGCACTGGGCGCAACCCGTGGCAACGTCACCGCCGTGATCGGGCCCTGCATCTCGCAACCCGTCTATGAAGTCGGCCCCGAATTCCTTGAGGATTTCATGGTCGAAGCCCCGACCTATTCGCGGTTCTTCACCAATGGCGGCGGCGACCGCTACCTGTTCGACCTGCCCTCTTTCGGGTTGCACCGTCTGCGCGAAGAGGGCGTGGGTCAGGCCGAATGGACACGCCACTGTACCTATTCCGACCCTGGCCGCTTCTTTTCCTATCGCCGCACCACCCACGCAGGCGAGGCGGATTACGGCAGACTGATCTCGGTCATCCGGTTGTAGATTCCGGCACGAATGGGGCAGCACCCTGCCACCAGATTGCCCCATTTGGCGAAACAATCACCCCAAACCCCCGATATTACACATGGTCCATCCCGCGACCCCCTTGAAAACAAGGGGCACGGCAAATCGGGCAACCCTGCCCCAAAGCCGCGCAAAATTTTCTGAAAAAAAGTCGAAAGATTTAGAGGCTGCCAAAACAATGCCCGAAATCAGGGGGATATTGTTACCAATCCCGGCACAGTGACCGGACAGAGCAGACAAAGGCAGGAGATCCGAGACATGAAACCGCAAAAACGCTGGATGACCGCGATCCTTGAGACCGCCAAGGCCGAAAACACGCAAATGCCGTGGCAACGCGGCACCCGCCGGGCAGAGATGATCGCCCGCCGCACGGGCGAGAAGGCCACGCGCCGCTCTGCCTGAACAAACAAGTTTCGCCCGCCCGCGAATGCCGGGCGGCGACAGGCTGCGCAACCAGATCCCCTCGGTCAGCAGTCATGGCGGAGGTCACCTTCCTGGCAGCGGGTGACCTCCTGGCAGCGGGTGACCTCCATCCAATTTTTCAAGACTCCGAATCGGATTATGGCAGTTCCGTTAATTCTTGCGAAACAAACACGCGGGAATGGCGGGATTATCCGCGCCTGCCAGAACATTATTCCCCTGTTTTTGACAGTGCGGCCCGATCCATGGGTATTACGGACCATCCAGAAATCAAACCCGTGTCCTTTCGGTGTTGTCGGTGGGGGCCGACATTGGATGTGACCACCTAGAAAAGGTGTGCCGCATGACAAGTCTTGTCCCCCCCAGCCGGATTCCGGCGACCCCGCTTTCGACGCGGGACACGCCCCGTGCCATCGCCCAATCCAATGCAATGCCGCGCCGACGCTTGCCGCTGATGCGCCGTTATGACGTGTCCTTTTTGACCGACCAAGGTCAGATGGAGACGAACCAACACACGGCCCCCGCGACGCCCCTGTTCGAATCGGCTTTTTCCGCCATTGCCCGCGGCACCCTGATCCAGACGGCGACCGGCCCCATGGCGATCGAGGATATCTGGCCCGGCGACAAGATCGAAACCAAGGAATTCGGCCCCCTACCCGCGCTTTGGATCGGGTCGATGAACATCGTGCCGGACGCGCCGGTGAACCGGCCCGAAAGCGCGCAGATGACCCGCGTGATGGCCGACACTTTCGGCATGGGGCGGCCCATGTCCGACTTGCTGGCCGGTCCCGGCGCGCGGTTCCTGCACCGCCCCGCGGCCTTGCGCGAATTGCCCGGCGGCGGCTTGGTCTTTTCGCCCGCCAGCGATTTCGCCGATGGGGACAGCGTGATCCAGATTACCCCGCAGCGGCCCGTTCAGGTGTTCCACATCTGCCTTGCCCGCCATGCCACGATCCAGGCGGCGGGGATGGATGCGGAAAGCTATCACCCCGGCAAGAACGTCGCAGCCGCAACCGGCCCGAACATGCTGCAACTGTTCCTGTCGCTGTTCCCCCACGTCGAATGCATCGAGGATTTCGGCCCGATGTCGCATCCGCGCGGATCGGTCGAGGCATTGAACAGCCTGTCGGCGGCCTGACAACTGCCGGCCCTCCAAGGCAAAAGGCGCGTGGGGCTCTCTCCCTCGCGCCTTTTTCATATTCAGTGAAAGCAATCAGGCCGAGCGGCTAAGGCGCTCTTCCAACACTTCGAACGGCACGCCCGGCTCGTCCTTGGCCCCGCGGATCACCAGCGAGGTTTTCACACTGGCCACGTTGTCGGCGGCGGTCAGTTGTTCGGTCAGAAAGGTCTGAAAAGTGGACAGGTCCGGCGCCACGCATTTCAGGATGAAATCCACCTCGCCGTTCAGCATGTGACATTCGCGGACCAGCGGCCAGTCGCGGCAGCGCGACTCGAACTTCGACAGATCCGATTCTGCTTGGCTTTGCAGGCCGACCATGGCGAAAACCTGCACCTCGAACCCCAGTTCACGCGCGTCCACATCGGCGTGATAGCCCTTGATCAGCCCGGCCTCTTCCAGCGTGCGCACGCGGCGCAGGCAGGGCGGTGCAGAGATGCCGACGCGCTTGGCCAGTTCCACGTTGGTCATGCGCCCGTCAGCCTGCAATTCGGCAAGAATCTTGCGGTCGATCGGGTCCAGACGGGTGGCGGCCATTATTGTTCTCCTTTTGGCGGTTTCTTATACCAACAAGTATGGGGCGCGCAATAATCTTTCGCAGGGGCGAAATATCCTTTCGCAATTACTCGCGCAGGATTGCAAATGTTTTTCCGGCGTCTCGGGGGTTTTCGCGCAATCGCGCAGCGTCTATATCCACTGGCAACTGCTGCAAAGGGGGCCACAATGTCCGAGACACGTCACACCAAGGTTCTGATCATCGGCTCTGGCCCTGCGGGCTATACCGCCGGCGTATATGCGAGCCGCGCCATGCTGGAACCGATCCTGGTTCAGGGGATCGAGCCGGGCGGTCAGCTGACCACCACCACCGAGATCGAGAACTGGCCCGGCGAGGCCGAGATTCAAGGCCCCGAACTGATGGTCAAGATGGAGGCCCACGCCAAGGCCATGGGCTGCGAGATCATCGGCGATATCATCACCTCGCTTGATACGTCCTCGCGGCCCTTCACCGCCAAGGGCGACAGCGGCACGACCTACACCGCCGAAGCGGTCATTCTGGCCACGGGCGCGCGCGCCAAATGGCTGGGGCTGGACAGCGAAGAGGCGTTCAAAGGGTTTGGCGTTTCGGCCTGCGCCACCTGTGACGGGTTCTTTTATCGCGGGCAGGAAATCGTCGTGGTCGGCGGCGGCAACACCGCCGTCGAAGAGGCGCTGTTCCTGACCAATTTCGCCAGCAAGGTGACGCTGATCCACCGCCGCGACGAACTGCGCGCCGAGAAGATTCTGCAAGACCGGCTGGAAAAGAACCCGAAGATCGAAACCCTTTGGTTTAACCAGATCGACGAGGTTTTGGGCGACGACATGCCCAAGGGCGTCACCGGCGTGCGCGTGAAGAACGTGCAGACTGGGGACACCCATGAAATCCCCTGCAAGGGCGTGTTCATCGCCATCGGTCACGCGCCGGCCAGCGAACTGGTCAAGGACGCGCTGGACTTGCACAACGGCGGCTATGTCACAGTGAAACCCGGCACGACCGAAACCTCGATCCCCGGCATTTTCGCCGCGGGCGACCTGACCGACCACAAGTACCGCCAGGCCGTGACCTCGGCCGGAATGGGCTGCATGGCGGCGCTGGACGCTGAACGCTTTCTGGCCGAGGCAGGCGATGCCGCCCCGCGCGACACCACCCTGCCCATGGGCCACGGCGCACCGGAAAATGAGGGCGCCTGACACGGCGCGACATAACGCGAAAATGACGGCGCGGGGGCACTCCCCCGCGCTATTTTTTTGCGCTAAACTTTGCCAAACCCGACAGAAAGGAGCCCCCCGTGCCCGACACCTATCTTGTGACCGCCGAAGAAATCGACGCGATGGAGGGGCTGGCCAAAACCCATTTCCTGAACCCCAACGCGCAGCGCATCAACAAATCCTTGGGCGATCTGACCGGGCTGACCGGCATCGGATTTCATATCATCGAGGTGCAGCCGGGCCATGACACCACCGAACATCATGTCCACCACCACGAGGATGAATGCATCTACATCCTGTCCGGTCATGCCACCGCCTATATCGGCAACAGGGAAGTGCCGGTCAAAGCGGGCGATTTCCTAGGCTATCGCAAGGGCAGCCAGGCCCATTCACTGACCAATACCGGCACCGGGGTGCTGCGCTGCATCGTCGTCGGGCAGCGCCTGCCGCATGACGTGGGCGACTACACCCGCAAGGGCAAACGCATCTACCGCAACGAGGGCCTGCCCTGGAGCCTGATCGGAATAGACGCCATTTCCGAAGTGAACGCAGGCGCCAAGAAATAACCGGGCATCGGTCGTGCGAAAACACTGTTGCCAAAATGTTGCCAAAATCAGCCGTTTTTGGGCATTTTCACCCTATTTCCTGCAAAAATGCGCCATTTTCGACCCAATTTCGCATTCGCGGCAATGAACGCTTGAAATAGGGACCAGCCAAGGTCTAGGAGCGGCGCGACAGGGGTGTAGGTCCATGCCCCCGCGTTCGATTTGCAAGAAACGAGAGTTATAGATGTCCACGCCCAATCTCGCCCCGATCCCCGAACTTTATGTCTCGTATGACAGCGCCCAGAAGATGAAATTGGAAGCCGCAGAGCTGACCAGCTGGGATCTGACCCCGCGCCAGATTTGCGATCTGGAACTCTTGATGAATGGCGGGTTCAACCCGCTCAAGGGTTTTCTGAGCGAAGAAGATTACAACGGCGTCGTGGAAAACATGCGTCTGGCCGATGGCGCGCTGTGGCCGATGCCGATCAACCTGGATGTGTCCGAAGAATTCGCCGCGGGGCTGGAAATCGGTCAGGACATCGCGCTGCGCGACCAGGAAGGCGTGATCCTTGGCACCATGACCGTCACCGACCGATGGCAGCCGAACAAATCGCTTGAGGCCGAAAAAGTGTTCGGCGCCGATGACGACGCGCACCCCGCCGTTAACTACCTGCACAACCACGCGGGCAAGATCTATCTGGGCGGTCCCGTGACCGGCATCCAGCAGCCCGTGCATTACGATTTCCGCAGTCGCCGCGACACGCCGAACGAATTGCGCGCCTATTTCCGCAAACTGAGCTGGCGCAAGGTGGTTGCGTTCCAGACCCGCAACCCGCTGCACCGCGCCCACCAGGAATTGACCTTCCGCGCCGCCAAGGAAGCGCAGGCCAACCTGCTGATCCACCCCGTCGTGGGCATGACCAAGCCGGGCGACGTGGACCATTTCACCCGCGTGCGCTGCTACGAGGCCGTGCTGGACAAGTATCCGCAGTCCACCACCACCATGTCGCTGCTGAACCTTGCCATGCGCATGGCCGGCCCGCGCGAGGCCGTCTGGCACGGCCTGATCCGCGCCAACCACGGCTGCACCCATTTCATCGTTGGCCGCGACCACGCCGGCCCCGGCAAGAACTCGGCCGGCGAAGATTTCTATGGCCCCTACGATGCACAAGACCTGTACCGCGAAAACCAGTCGGAAATCGGCTGTGAAATGGTGGACTTCAAGCACATGGTCTGGGTTCAGGAACGCGCCCAATACGAGGCCATCGACGAGATCAAGGACAAGGATGACATCACCATCCTGAACATCTCGGGCACGGAACTGCGCCGCCGTCTGGCCGAGGGCCTGGAAATCCCCGAGTGGTTCTCCTTCCCCGAGGTGGTCAAGGAACTGCGCCGCACCAAGCCGCCGCGCTCGCAGCAAGGGTTCACCGTGTTTTTCACCGGCTTCTCGGGCTCGGGCAAATCCACCATCGCCAACGCGCTGATGGTCAAGCTGATGGAAATGGGCGGCCGTCCCGTGACACTGCTGGACGGTGACATCGTGCGGAAAAACCTGTCCTCGGAACTGGGTTTCTCGAAAGAGCACCGCGACCTGAACATCCGCCGTATCGGTTATGTCGCGTCGGAAATCACCAAGAACGGCGGCATCGCCATCTGTGCGCCGATCGCGCCCTATGCCACCACCCGCCGCGCCGTACGTGAAGACATTGAAGCCTTCGGTGCCTTCATCGAGGTCCACGTCGCCACCTCGATCGAGGAATGCGAACGCCGCGACCGCAAGGGCCTGTACAAACTGGCCCGCGAAGGCAAGATCAAGGAATTCACGGGCATTTCAGACCCTTACGATGTTCCCGCAAACCCGGAGCTGTCCGTCGAAACCGAAAACGTCGACGTCGACAACTGCGCCCACCAGGTCATCCTGAAACTGGAATCGATGGGCCTGATCGCAGGCTGATCTGCCCTGCCCGCAAAAAAAACGGCCCCGTGCAAACATGCGCGGGGCCGTTTTCGTTTCACCAATGTCCGGTTGGAAAGCCGCGCGCCCTTATTCGGCGGGCTTGTAACCGGCCGTTTCCTTCCACCCGATCAACCCGCTTTGCATCACCACCACATTGCTGCGCCCAGCCACGCGCAGGGCAAATGCCGCCTGCGCCGACAGGCTGCCGGTGTTGCAGAACAACACGACCTTGCCCTGTTCGGGGATCTCGTCGATCCGGTCCAGAATCTCCCGCCATTCGATGTTGATTGCACCGGGGATGGTGTCCGCCGCGAATTGTTCTGCGTCGCGGGTATCGACGAACACGATCGACGACCAGACATCTTCTGTGATTTGCGCGGGCAGGATGATGCCGCTCTCGTAATCCGAGAACATCATGTATTCCTGCATCGCTTCAACCGCGGCCTCTTGCGCGGTGGCCACGCCGCCCAAGCCGATCACCACCCCGGTCGCAATTGCGAAAATAACACGTTTCATCCTGTTTCCTCCCTTGCGTACGGGAAACGAAAATGCCCCGCCTAGGCATGGCATTAAACATGCACATCATTGAATGTCTATGAAAAGCGGACCAATCGGTTAGTGAACCGTGACCGGTGCCAGATCGTTTTGCCGCGCCAGCAGGAACGCCATCTTGCGGTCGGCGACCAGCGCCAAGCGCTCGCCGCTGGCGTCATGCACCGCGTATAGCGTTTTTGCATCGCCCACCTGCGCCTGCACATCCTCGGGCAGGTCGGCCGCGTTGACGGACCGGACATAAACGATGCGGTCATCCGCACCCATGCCGAACCTGTCAAAATCGAATGTCGTATCCATGGCTTACCCCTTTCTTATGTTGATCGTCTGAACGACCGTTTCCGGCTGGGCACGGGTCAGATCGACATGCAGCAAGCCGTTTTCCATCACGGCCTCGCCCACCTCGACCCCGTCGGCCAGCACGAAAGAGCGTTGGAACTGCCGCGCGGCGATGCCCCGATGCAGGAACACACGGTCCGCGCCATCGTCCGATTGGCGGCCCCGGATCACCAGTTGGCGATCCTCGACGGTGATTTGCAGATCACCCTCGGCAAAGCCGGCCACGGCCAGCGTGATGCGGTACGAATTGTCCGAGGTCTGTTCGATATTGAAAGGCGGGTAGCCTTCGTTGCCGGATTTCGCATTGCGTTCCAGCAGGCGTTCAAGCTGGTCGAACCCCAGCAAATAAGGGTGCGACCCCAGTGTAAGCTTCGTCATCGACACGTCCTCAGGTCCAAGCGACAGTGTTTGTTTCTGCTGGCCCCTGATGCGGCAACCAGCCCTGAAATCGAATATGGGCACGCAAATGCCCGCATGCAAGCCCCTCGCGCTTTGCCAAGACGCCGAGATCGCTTATGTTAAAGTATTGCTAATACATTGGAATCACTCGCCATGAATGCGCCCTCGGATCTTTCGATGAAAACGGATGACGTGCTGCGCACCGAGCTGGAGGTGTTTCGCAGCGAGCATCGCGACCTGGACGAGGCGATTCACGCCTTGGCCGAGAAGTCCTCGGCCGACCAGTTGACCCTGCAACGGCTCAAGCGGCGCAAGCTGATGCTCAAGGATCGCATTGCCCGGATCGAGGACCGTTTGACCCCGGATATCATTGCGTAGCCTGACCCGCGGGCTATAGTGCCGCTTCGTGCGCAGCGCAAAGGAACAGTTATGTCTCAGATCAAGGTCGGCATCATCATGGGCAGTCAGTCGGACTGGCCCACCATGAAGGAAGCCGCTGATATTCTTGACGAATTGGGTGTGGCCTATGAGGCAAAGATCGTCTCGGCTCACCGCACGCCCGACCGTCTGTGGACCTATGGAAAACAGGCCGCGGGCCGCGGATTGCAAGTGATCATCGCCGGTGCTGGCGGGGCCGCCCACCTGCCGGGCATGATGGCGTCGAAAACCCGCGTGCCTGTCGTCGGCGTGCCGGTGCAGACCCGCGCCCTGTCTGGCGTCGATAGCCTTTATTCCATCGTACAAATGCCCAAGGGCTTTCCCGTCGCGACCATGGCGATCGGTTCTGCCGGGGCGGCAAATGCCGGGCTGATGGCAGCCGGCATCCTGGCGCTTCAAGATCCCGAACTGGCCACCCGCCTTGACGCATGGCGCGAGGCGCTTTCCGCATCCATACCAGACGAGCCTTCCGATGACTGATACCCTTCAAACCGGCGCAACCATCGGCATCCTGGGCGGCGGCCAACTGGGCCGAATGCTGTCTGTCGCGGCTGCGCGCCTTGGCTTTCGCACCCATATCTTCGAGCCGGGCGCAAACCCGCCTGCGGGCGACGTGGCCCATGCGGTGACGACCGCCGCCTACGAGGATGAAACGGCGCTGAAGGCATTCGCTGAAACCGTCGATGTCATCACCTACGAGTTCGAGAATATCCCGACCTCGGCCCTTGATATACTTGAGAAAATCCGCCCCATCCGCCCGGGCCGCGAGGCGCTGCGCGTCAGCCAGGACCGGCTGACCGAAAAGGATTTCCTGTCCGATCTGGGGTTGAAAACCGCACCCTATGCGCCGGTTGAAACGGCGGGCGACCTAGCCGCCGCCATGGCCGAAATCGGCACCCCCGCCATCCTGAAAACCCGCCGCTTCGGTTACGACGGCAAGGGGCAATCGCGGCTGGACAGCGCCCATGACGCCGCCCGCGCCATCACGGACATGGCTGGCGCACAGGCCCTGCTGGAAGGTTTCGTTGACTTCAGCCACGAAGTGTCGGTCATCGCCGCGCGCGGGCTGGACGGGCGCGTCGCCTGTTTCGACCCTGGCCAGAACGTGCATAAGGACGGCATTTTGCGCAGCACCACCGTGCCCGCACTGCTCAGCGTCTCGCAGCGCACCGATGCGGTGCTGCTGGCCGCCAAGATATTGAACGCGCTGGATTATGTCGGCGTAATGGGGGTGGAACTGTTCGTGACGCCCCAAGGCCTGATCGTGAACGAGATCGCCCCACGCGTGCATAATTCCGGCCACTGGACCCAGAACGGCTGTGCCGTGGACCAGTTCGAACAACACATCCGCGCCGTTGCCGGATGGCCGCTGGGCGATGGCCAACGCCATTCCGACGTGGTGATGGAAAACCTGATCGGCGACGACATGGACCGCGTGCCCGACATCGCGAAAGAAGCGAACGCCGCCCTGCATCTATACGGCAAGGCCGAGGTTAAGCTTGGCCGCAAGATGGGCCATGTGAACCACGTCAAGCTGGGCACGACCAAGCACTAGGGCGAAGCGAAGCGGCGCCAAATATCTAGGCGAAGCGAAGCGGCGCCAAGCAGGCAACCCATCGCAAGGTTTCAGGCGATGAACCTTTCGGCGGTTTCCCCCGCCAGATAGGTGATGCGCCCGCCCGCGATGGTCGCCCCGACGCGGTCTTGCCCGTCCAGAACCATCAGATCGGCGCGCAGACCGGGGCGGATCACGCCCCGGTCCGTCAGGCCCAGCACCTGCGCGGGGCCGGGAGACACCACCCCCCAGGCCTTTGACAAACCGATACTTTCTGCCAGCATCAATGCCGCCTGACGCGGCGCGGGATAGTGGTAATCCGATGCCAAGGCATCGCACAGCCCCTGCCGCACCAGATCCGCCGCGCTGACATGGCCCGAATGCGACCCGCCCCGCACCACGTTGGGCGCACCCAACACCACCGCATCGCCGCCTGCGCGCGCGGCTTGCGCGGCCTCGGCCGTTTCGGGGAACTCTGATACCTCGGCACCGACACCGCGCCAGAACGCCCGTCCATCGGCCGTGGCATCATCATGCGAGCCAAGCCTGACGCCCAGCGCAGACAGCCGCGCGGCAAGGGCCATGACGGCCTGCGGCACCTCGTCCGTGCGGGCATGCAGCCCTTGCAACAAGGCAAGATGCGCCTCGGGCGAGCGGCCCGATTTCAGGGCCTGTCCGGTCATGCGCGGCGGGCGCTTGCCCTTGTCCAGCGCCGAATGCGGCACATGGTCGTTGAAGACCACGTAAGGCACCTTGAACCGCGCCACGGCGGCGGCGAATTCTTCATATTGATCAAGCAGATGCGTTTCGAACCGTAATTGCGGATAAAGCGTAGTGCCGCCGGAATCGAACGCCTCCAGCACCTTGAGAAAGCGCAGGGCAAATTCGGGGGCGCGCATCCCGCCCTCCCAGCTCCAGAATTGGGCCAGAACCGCAGTGGTGATCCCGTTCGCGGCCAGTTCCGCCATGGTCGATTGCAGCCCCGTGCCCAGATCGCGCATCGCACCACGGCGCGGGGCAAGGTGGCGTTCGAACCCGTCGCCATGAATATCTACGATCCCCGGCAGGATGCGATGGCCCGACAGGTCCACCGCCTTGCCCTGCGGCAGGTCCGACAACAATCCGCCGGACAGATGCACATCGCCCGCATCCATGCCATCCGGCCAAAGCACCTTGGCTCCGCGCAGTGTCAGGGGCGTCATTGGTCCTCTCCGATCCGGCGAAAGGCGGCCGGCAGGCTCATATCCTTTTGAAATTTCCCGTTTTCCAGAAAGGCCAGCACCTGGGCCATGACCACGGGGTTGTTCATCATGAAGGTGTGGGTGACGGGCAGCACAAGGTGATCGGCCATGCCATCGACCCGCGTATGAGCGACGGAAACCCTGCCGTCATCCGGCCCCTCGATCATGATCGAAAAGGCAGGGTTGAGCGATCGTTTCCCCGCGATCACTCCCAAGTCGAAATCGACCTGCGGCAGGCGCGCCGGCAACCCATCGGTACCAAGCTGCTCGCCCGCGGGGCCACTCAACCAGCCAAATGCGGCCAGCTCGCCCAGCACGTCAACGATTTCCGATCCACCATTGGGCGGGGCCAGCATCACCACGCGGCCCAGGTCATCGGGGCGGTTTCGCATCAACCAGACCCGCAACAGGATGCCACCCATGGAATGGGTGACGAAATGCACACGCTGCCCCGCGCATTCGGCCACGCCGCGCGGCAGCACATCGCGCGCCAAGGCGGATACCGTGGCCTTGGTCGAAGGATAAGTCGGGCGCGCCACCTTATAGCCGCGCGCTTTCAACACCTGCTCCATCAGCACGAAACTGTCACTGGTGCGGGCAAGCCCGTGCAACAGCACCACACAATCGGCCATGGCCGGACGCCCGGCCAGCAAAAGAAGGACAAGGAAAAACCGTTTCATGGGCCTGCAATACGCCCTTTGCGCAGAACCGAAAAGGGCGCTGGCGCTGCCCGCGCACCGGCAGCGCGGAAATTTTGCCCCCAGCGCCCCGGCTATGGGTTTTCCCGACTTGCGGGCATGCCCCGCTTCGCGCCAGAAAGCATATGGGAACAAAAGGAAAAATCATGCGCGTTTGGGAATGCCGCCGATACGGCGGACCAGAGGTCTTGCGGCAGGCCAACCGCCCGCGTCCCGCCCCCGGCCCGGACGAGGTGCTGATCCGTATGGCCGCCACCACCGTTTCCAGCGGCGATGCGCGCATCCGGGCCTCGGATTTTCCGGGCGGGTTCTGGCTGCCTGCGCGGATGATGCTGGGGTTACTGCGCCCCCGCCGCAAGGTTCTGGGCTGCCAATTGTCCGGCGTGGTGGCAGAGGTGGGCGAAAATGTCTCCCGTTTTGCGCCGGGGAACGAGGTGACCGCCTTTCCCGACACCCGGCTTGGCGCACATGCCGAATTCGCGGCGGTGCCGCAGCGCGCGGTCGAAGCCAAACCCTTTGGCCTGGATTTCGCGGAATCCGCCGCGCTTGGCTTTGGCGGCACCACGGCCCTGTGGTTCCTGCGCGAAACGGCGCGGCTGAAGCGCGGAGAAAAGCTGTTGGTGATCGGCGCGTCCGGCGCGGTTGGATCGGCAGCGGTGCAGATCGGGCGGCATCTGGGCGCGCGGGTCACGGGGGTCTGCTCTGGCCCGAACATGAACCTTGTGCACAGCCTTGGCGCGGTCGAGGTGACGGATTACACCCGCGTCGATCCCTTCGCGGGCGGGCCGCATCACGTCATCTTCGACACGGTCGGATCGACAACTTTCGCGCAGGCGCTGGGTGCCCTTGCGCCGGACGGGCGCTATCTGGCGGCGGTCGCATCGGTCATTGCAATGCTGCGCGCGGGCAAGAAAGACAGCGGGGCCGAGATGATCGCGGGCAGCCCGCCCGATGCGCCCGCGCTATTCGCGGACGTGGTGGCCATGGCGGCGGCGGGGGTGCTGCGCCCCCTGATCGACAGCCAGTTTCCGTTCAGCGCATTGCCGCAAGCCCATGCCCGCGTGGACAGCCATCACAAGCGCGGATCGGTCGTGGTGACACTGACCTGATCGGGGACCTGATCGGGGACCTGATCGGGGACCTGATCGGGGACCTGATCGGGGACCTGATCGGGGCGGGTTCGGGGACCTGATCGGGGCCGGTTCGGGCGGGCCTTTGCCCAGATCACAGCGCCGCAAAGTTGCGCGATTGAAAACTGCCGCGCGCTGCGGCACAATGCGCCGCAAGAGTAGACAGTTCGGGACAGGCCAGCCACAGACGGGAACAAACCCGCAGGCACTGACCGCTTAAAAGATGATGAGGCAAGACAAGATGAAACGCATGATGCTTGCGGCCCTTCTGGCCGTTTTCGTGACCCCGATCGCCGCCGAATTGGCAGAAGCAGGGCCAATCTCGCGCGCCTGCATGTCTTCTCCGCGCAAGCAAAAATCGCCGGATCTGTGCCGCTGCATCCAGAAAGTGGCGAACCAGACGCTCAGCGGGGCCGAACAGCGCCGCGGCGCACGATATTTCCGCAAGCCCGAAAAGCTGCAAGAGGTGCGCCAATCCGACCAGCGCACGAACGAGGTGTTCTGGAAACGCTGGAAAGCCTTTGGTCAGGCCGCATCGCAGGCCTGCCGTTAATCCGACCGCAAATCGCTGAGCAGACCCCTGGCACAGACTTCGACCAGATCCAGCGCCTGGTCGAAATCGCGCGTGTAATAAGGGTCGGGCACATGGTCGAAACCTGTATCCGGTGCGAAATCGGTGAACCGTCGCGCGGGCGTGGTCGCGCCGATAGGGCGCTGCGCCTCGACCTCGGTCAGGTTGGCCTTGTCCATCGCCACAATCAACGAGAACTGCCCGAAATCACGCGGGCTGAACTGGCGCGCACGCAGGCCCGACAGCGCATAGCCCCGCGCCTGCGCCGCCGCGCACATTTGCGGATAGGGCGCATCGCCCACATGCCAACCGGCCGTGCCGGCGCTGTCGAATGTCAGTTGAGTTTCGGTGCCGGCCAGCGCGCGCGTCACCGCCTCGGCCGTGGGGGACCGGCAGATATTGCCCAGGCAGACGAACAGGATCGCCGTCATGCCAGCCCCCTTGCGCTTTGCGCCAATGATCGCGGAGCGAAGGGCCGAAGAACAATATCACCCGGTCGAAATATACAGCACGATCAGCGCGGGCCACCACAGTACGGCCGCCACGACACCGACCCAAACGCTGATCCGCGACGCGATCGCCGGATGGATCAGGCGCATATGCCCCGGTTCGAACAGCGTCCCCCAGACCAGCATGGCAATAACGCTGATCGCCCAGACCGGGTTTGCACCCCGCCGGAAAAGAACCCGATGATCAGCACCAACAGCACCAGCGTGCGGTCAATATCCACGCAGATGCCCAGAAAATGAAAGGCGAGTAAGGTTTGGGTCGGGTTGAACATGGGCCCACGCGCGTCAGGGACTTGGTTAATTCCCCATTGCATAGCAAAATGGCAAGAATTCGATATGGATAAGGGTAAGGGTAAGGGTAAGCCAATGGGCAAGATCGTGATTTTGACCGGCGCGGGTATCTCGACCGAAAGCGGGTTGGGCACGTTCCGCGATGCGGGCGGCCTGTGGGAAAGATACCCGATCGAACAGGTCGCCACCCCCGAAGGGTTCGCCCGCGATCCCGCCTTGGTGCATGAGTTCTACAACATGCGCCGCCGCGATGCGCGCGCCGCCAGTCCGAACGCCGCGCATCAGGCGCTGGCGCGGTTGCAACGCGATTGGGATGGCGAAGTGGTGATCGTGACGCAAAACGTCGATGGCCTGCACGAGGCAGCTGGGGCAAGCGTTCTGCATATGCACGGGCGGCTGAACGGCGCCTGCTGCGTGGCATGCGGAGCCCGCTGGGACGCGCCCCCGCGCATGTCACCCGCCGATCCCTGCCCCGCCTGCGCCGCACCCGCGACCCGGCCCGACATTACCTGGTTCGGCGAGATCCCCCAACATATGGACGAAATCGCCGATCACCTGATCAGCGCCACGGTCTTTGCCTCGATCGGCACTTCAGGGCAGGTCTACCCGGCAGCCGGCTTCGTGCGTGAGGCGGCGCAGGCCGGCGCGCATACCATCGAGCTGAACCTCGAACGCTCGGATATCTCCGCTGCTTTCGACGAACGCCGGACAGGCAAGGCGACCCAGGTCGTGCCCGCATGGATCGCCACGCTCTTGCCGGAATGACCACCTGTCAGAATGCAAACAGCCGAGCCCTGTAAGGGCCCGGCTGACGATCCGGCGAAGGCAGCAAAGCTGCCCGAGGCGGAGCGTGCTCCCATCAACAGGGGCGCGCAAGGATCAGTCCGACATCTTCATCTTGCCATGATCCATTTTCGAATGGTCCATCTTGCCGTGCTGCATGCCCTTCATCGGCTTGCGCTCCAGATCGACGGGCACGTTGACCAGCACGTCACCAGCTTTTTCAAAGGTCAGGGTCACGGGCACGATATCGCCCTGCTTCAGCTCTTGCTTCAGACCAAGGAACATCACGTGGTGCCCGCCGCGCTGCATGGCCAGTTGGCCGTCCGCCGGCACGTCGAACCCTTCTTCGACATGCAGCATCCGCATCACGCCGTTGGCGTCTTCCTTATGGGTGTGCAATTCGACCCGTTCGGCCACGGGGGACGCGGCAGAAACCAAGTGATCGGCCTCGGTGCCCTTGTTGTGGATCATCATGAAGGCCGCGCCCGATTTCGACATCATCGACGACACGCGCGCGTAAGGGTCATGGATCATCAGATCGCCCTTCGTCACGTCATCGGCTGCAAAGGCGGGAAGGGCGAAAGCGGTGGCGGTCAGTGCCGCGAAAACGGTGGATTTGAGGGACATGCGGTCCTCTCCTTCTGTCAGGTGAAAAATGTCAGGTTAGATCAGTGTGCTGGAAGGGTGATCGGGTAGATCACGCCGCCAGTGGCGGCCCGCGCGCGGTTGCACGCACGGCCCCTGACGAGGAGGCCTGCTGCCCTGCCTCTACATGAACCAAATCCGACACGACCAAAGGACGCACAGGCATATCGGGAACATGGCCCACGGCGGCAAAGAAACTCAGCGCGCAATCCGGACATATATGCGCAGGACCGACCGGGTTGCCCTCGTCATCCACCTGAATGGCGAGGGGACCGGTCCCCGTGCAAAGCACCATCTCGCCCGAGGGCGAGGACATGAAGCGGGCAAGCGCCATGGACTGACCGGTAAAGACCAGGATAAAGGCCAGCAAAAGCGCCGACACAGAAGAGCGTAGCCGCGTCATGGGTTCGATATAGGCCCGTCGCACCCCGATTGAAAAGCGACAAATTGCGCAGGGGCAAAGCCCCGCTCATGCAGAACACGAAAAAACCCCGCGTGGCACTGCCCAGCGGGGTCTTTCCAAACAGGTCCGAAAGGATCAGGCGTTGGCCGCTTGGGCTTTCGCGATCTCTTTTTTTACTTTCAACGCAGAGGCCGACAGCTCGGTGTCTTTCGCCTTGGCCAGGAACTTGTCCAGACCGCCACGGTGGTCCACCGTGCGCAGGGCAGCCGCCGAGATGCGCAGCTTGATGCCACGGTTCAGCGTTTCGGATTGCAGGGTCACGTCGTTCAGGTTCGGCAAAAACCGGCGACGGGTCTTGTTGTTGGCATGGCTGACATTATTGCCAGTCATCGGGCCTTTTCCGGTCAGTTCGCAGCGGCGCGACATGGGTTCATCCTCGTCTGGTGTGGCGGTCGCAGGGTTGCCCCGGCCCGCTTTATCAACACATAGGGGCACCGCCACAGGCCGCGCCCCGAATTCCGTTTGCGGTCATTAGGCGGAATCACCCGCCCCGTCAAGCACCCTGCCCCGCTTCCCTGCCAGATTTCGGCAATTTTCCCCTTAATCGGTTCCGCAAACTGAATCCGCGCGTGACGAAGGCGCCGGTATGCGCCATTCTACCTCCATGCCACATGACCATCACGACCACGACCATGATCACGCCCATGCGCTTTTGCCGCCCGATCCGGCACTGCGGGTGCGCGCCCTTGAAACCATCCTGACCGAGAAAGGGCTGATCGACCCCGCCGCCCTGGACGCGATCATCGACACCTACGCCCACAAGGTCGGCCCGCAGGAAGGCGCGCGCGTAGTCGCCCGCGCATGGGCCGACCCCGATTTTCGCACCGCCCTACTGAACAATGCCGATGCGGTGCTGGATGGCATGGGCCTGACCGGCCGGCAAGGCGAACATGTGGTGGTGGTCGAAAACACGCCCCAGCGGCATAACATGGTCGTCTGCACGCTTTGTTCCTGCTACCCTTGGACCCTACTGGGCATCCCCCCCGCATGGTATAAATCCGATGCCTACCGCGCCCGCGCCGTGCGCGAGCCACGCGCGGTTCTGGCCGAATTCGGCCTGACCCTTCCGGCGGAGCAAGCCGTCCGCGTCTGGGACAGCACGGCCGAGGTGCGCTACCTCATCCTGCCCATGCGCCCCGAAGGCACCGAAGGGTGGAGCGCCGAACAGCTCCTCCCGCTCGTCACCCGCGATTCGATGGTCGGCACCGGCCTGCCCCTATCGGCAAGGGACGCGTGATGCGCATTCACGACATGGGCGGGCGATTCGGGGATGGCACCGTGATGCGCGATTCCGATGGCACACCGGTTTTCGCGCAGGACTGGCACGCGCGCGCGCTGGCAGTGACCCTGGCCACGGGCAGCTTGGGGCAATGGAACCTCGACACCTCGCGCCACGCGCGCGAGCGGCTCTCCCCGCGCGATTACAGCCGTTTTTCCTATTACGAGAAATGGATCAGCGCGCTGGCCGACCTGCTGGCCGAGACCGGCGTTCTGACCCGCGCCGAACTGGCTGCGGGCCACGCAGACGGCCCAGCGCCCGCCGCGCTGACAGACCGCAAGCTGACCGCCGATGCCGTTGCCTCCACGCTGAAACGCGGCGGCCCCACCACGCGCCAAGGCCCGGCCCCGCGCTTCAAACCCGGCGACACCGTCTGCCTGATGCGCGCTCGCCACACCAGCGTTCCCGGCGGCCACACCCGCCTGCCCGGCTATATGTCGGGCGCCACCGGCACCGTGATCCGCTGCCACGGGGCGCATGTTTTTCCCGATGCCAACGCGCACGGGCTGGGCGAGGATCCGCAATATCTCTATACCGTCACGGTCAAGGCGCGCGATCTGTGGCTGGCCCCCGAACACCCCGAGGACGAGGTGGCGCTGGACGCGTTCGAACCATACCTGAAGGCCACATGACCATCCCCATCCCCTCCCGCCAAGACAGCCCCCGCTTCGACGCCCCATGGCACGCACAGGTCTTTGCACTGACCGTCGCCCTGTCGGATAAGGGCGCCTTCACATGGCCCGAATGGACGGAACATTTCGGCGCGGAACTGGCCCGCCGCGGTGCGGAACGCCCGCAGGACGGATCGGACGATTACTATAACGCATGGCTCGCCACGCTGGAGTCCCTCGCCGCCGCGCGCGACCTGGCGACATCCGAAGCGGTCGAACACATGAAAGTCCGTTGGGAAAAGGCATACCTCTCCACGCCGCATGGCGCGCCCGTGAAACTCGCGCAGGGCTGACAGGCCTGACATCGCCGCGCCGCGCATCCCGAAAACCAGCGCGGCCGCAAGGCCGCACTGCCAGGTCGCACCCCCAAAACGAAAAGAGGGCCGCCCGAAGGCGACCCTCAAAGTCCTGACAAGCAGGGCGTGACTTACATCATGCCGCCCATGCCTCCCATGCCACCCATGTCGGGCATGCCGCCACCGGCACCGCCGTCTTTCGACGGTTTGTCGGCAACCATAGCTTCGGTGGTGATCAGCAGACCGGCAACAGATGCTGCATCTTCCAGCGCGGTGCGCACCACTTTGGCGGGGTCGATCACGCCGAATTTGAACATGTCGCCATATTCTTCGGTCTGGGCGTTGAAGCCAAAGGTCAGGTCGGTCGATTCGCGGACCTTGCCAGCCACAACCGCACCGTCCACACCGGCGTTTTCAGCGATCTGACGCAGCGGCGCTTCGATGGCTTTACGCACGATGGTGATACCGGCGTTCTGGTCGCTGTTGATGCCTGTCAGACCGTCAAGGGCCTTGGCAGCCTGAACCAGAGCAACACCACCACCTACAACGATACCTTCCTGCACGGCCGCACGGGTCGCGTTCAGGGCATCGTCAACGCGGTCTTTGCGCTCTTTGACTTCAACTTCGGTCATGCCGCCAACGCGGATGACAGCAACACCACCGGCCAGTTTGGCCACGCGCTCTTGCAGCTTCTCACGGTCATAATCCGACGTGGTTTCTTCAACCTGCGTGCGGATCTGAGCAACACGTGCTTCGATCTCGGCTTTGTCGCCAGCGCCGTCAACGATGGTTGTCTCGTCTTTGGTGATGGTGATTTTCTTGGCCGAACCCAGCATGTCCATGGTCACGGACTCAAGCTTCATGCCCAGATCTTCGCTGATCACCTGACCACCGGTCAGAATGGCGATGTCCTGCAGCATGGCCTTGCGGCGATCGCCGAAGCCCGGTGCTTTGACAGCAGCGATTTTCAGACCGCCACGCAGCTTGTTCACAACCAGAGTTGCCAGGGCTTCGCCCTCAACATCTTCGGCAATGATCAGCAGCGGCTTTTGCGACTGGATAACCGATTCCAGCAGCGGAACCATCGGCTGCAGCGACGAGAGTTTCTTCTCGTGCAGCAAGATCATGCAGTCTTCCATATCTGCAATCATCTTGTCGGGGTTGGTCACGAAGTAAGGCGACAGGTAACCGCGATCGAACTGCATGCCTTCAACAACAGTGGTCTCTGTTTCCAGACCCTTGTTCTCTTCGACAGTGATCACACCCTCGTTGCCGACTTTCTGCATCGCGTCTGCGATCTGACGACCGATTTCGACTTCGCCGTTGGCCGAGATGGTGCCGACCTGAGCAACTTCGGCGCTGTCGTTGACAGGGCGCGAGGCGGCTTTGATCGCTTCAACGACTTTGGCAGTTGCCAGATTGATGCCGCGCTTCAGGTCCATCGGGTTCATGTCAGCGGCAACCGATTTCATGCCTTCTTTGACGATGGCTTGGGCCAGAACAGTCGCGGTCGTGGTGCCGTCGCCGGCTTCGTCATTGGTGCGGCTGGCGACTTCTTTCACCATCTGCGCGCCCATGTTTTCGAACTTGTCTTCCAGTTCGATTTCCTTGGCCACCGACACACCGTCCTTGGTGATACGGGGCGCGCCGAAGGATTTATCCAGCACGACGTTGCGGCCCTTGGGGCCCAGTGTAACTTTCACCGCGTCGGCAAGGATGTTGACACCCTTGAGCATACGGTTGCGGGCATCGGTATCGAATTTGACGTCCTTGGCAGACATATGTGTCTCTCCTGAACTAGTGTTTCTATTGGAATGCGATCAAGGGATCAGCTGCGTGGCGCGATGCCTCAGCCGATGATGCCCATGATGTCGGATTCCTTCATGATCAGCAGCTCTTCGCCTTCCAGCGTGATCTCGGTGCCGGACCACTTGCCGAACAGCACTTTATCGCCCTCTTTAACATCCATGGCGATACGGTCGCCATCTTCGTCACGGGCACCGGCGCCAACGGCCACGATCAGGCCTTCGGCGGGTTTTTCTTTTGCGCTATCGGGGATGATCAGACCACCCTTGGTTTTCTCGTCGCTTTCTACGCGGCGGACCAGAACGCGGTCGTGAAGCGGTGTAAATGCCATCTTCGAGGCTCCTTGACTCAAAGTTTCTCCCTATTGGCCCCGCGGATCGGGACCATTAGCACTCACTTTGTTCGAGTGCTAACGGCGCATAGCTAAGGACCGTCCGAAGATGAGTCAACAACGCTTCGCAAAATTTTTGGCAGCTTTGTCGGACCATGGTTAAGCAAGGATGAACCAGCCGCCGCGCTTGTCGCCACCAACCCAAGCGGATAGCCTGCGCGCCACTGGTTTCGATCCTCAGGAAAGGCCCTTCATGCGCTCTGTTCTTTTGTCCCTCGCCCTTGCCGCCGCCACCCTCGCATGCCTTCCCGACAAGGCGCTTGCCCTGTGCGAAGGCACAGACCTGATGGCGGACCTGACCCAAGCCGAGGCGGCGGAACTGGCCACGCGCGTCGCCGCCACACCCTATCCTTCGGGGCTGCTGTGGCGCGCGCAAAAAGGCGACACCGGCATCACCATCTTTGGCACCTACCATTTCCGCCATGACCTGACAGCGGCACACCTGGCCGCGCTTACCCCGCTTATCGACCACGCAGGCATCGTCTATCTGGAAACCGGCGGCGATGACATGGATCAGGCCAAACGCGCCATGGCGTCAGAACCGGAATTGATGTTCATCACCCAAGGCCCGACCCTGATCGACCAGCTTGGCCCGGAGGATTGGCAAACCTATTCAGAGGCAATGGCAGACCGCGCCATTCCCGGATTCATGGCGGCCAAGTTCAAACCCTTCTTCGGGTCTATGCTCCTGTCCCTCGGCCCCTGTGTGATCCGCAGCGGGCTTATGGATCAGCCCGGAATTGACGTTCTGATCAACAACCACGCCGCCGAAAAGGCGCAATCGCTGGAGGATTGGCGCACAATGCTGGGCATGATCGACAACATGCCACAGGACGAACAGATCGAGATGCTGCGCGCCTCCTTCGCCTATATCGACCAGGCTGACGACCTGACCCACACCCTGCTGCAACGCTACCTAGATCAGGACATCGCCCGCCTGTGGGAATACATGAAGATGGAAAGCCTCAAGGCGGGGTTCACCGCCGAAGAATTTGCCATAATGGAAAAACCCCTGTTGCAGGACCGCAACCGCGCATGGTCCCAAAAGCTTGTGGCGGAAATCGGCGGCAAAGAGGCATTCGTCGCCGTAGGCGCAGGCCACCTGCCCGGCGAGGCGGGCCTGCTGAATCTGCTGGCCGAACAGGGGTTCGAGGTAAAGCGCCTGCCCTTTGCGACGCGCTAAGGCGCGCGCTTGCGGGCGGTGGGTTGCAAACCCACCCTACGCCAGCCGTGATCCGTAGGGTGGGTTTTCAACCCACCTTCCCTTTGCCCTTTCCTGTCCTCTGCAGCGGTGCCGCGCCATTGCCGCGCGCGGCCTGCCCTGCTTCGGTCAGGGCGTAAACCCCGCGCTTCTGCCGCACGAACCAGCCATAGTGATTGGCCGCCATGATCGCCGTGGCGCGGGCAACGCCCGCCTCGCTCTTGATCTCGGCCCCGCTGGCATGTCCCGCCTGCGCCAGATAATCGGCGCAGCGCTGCGCATCCTGCCGATAGGCGGTCATCCGGCCTGCCGTGGCAGGTGCGCCGCCAAGGTTCGGATCGCCCTCGCGCGCCTTGAATTCGGCAATCAGCGACGCGCGCCGCCGCGCGTTCTTGCGCGGCTGGAACGGGCGCGGCTCGTGGTGCAATTCCACCAGCCCATCCGCCATTCGCACCGTGAACACCCCCAGCCCCAGCCGTTTGCACAGGCCAAGGTTGCCCTTGAACGCGCGATACCCCGCCTTGCCGGTCCAGCGCGGCACGGCCACGTAAACGCAGTCGGATACCGTTTGCCGCGCCACCGCCTGTTGCAAAAGCGTCAGGGAAAAGCCGGATTTCAATTCGACCAGCAGCGGATCTTCGTCGCCGCGCAGCGCCATCACATCTGCCGCGCCGACCTCTCCCTTCACGGCAAAGCCCTGCGCCTCGAGGAAGGCTTTGATCGGCGGATACAGCTCGGTTTCGTTCGGTTTTCCCATGCCGACGTCATACGGCAAACCGCCGCCACACCCAAGCGCGCAGGTAGAAATGCCGCAACGCAGCAAAACACGGTCACTGGGGGCGTGACAAGCGAGGCCCGCCTGCCTATAAGGCCCGCGAAACCGCCCCATTCGATGCGAAGGACATAGCAATGACGATCAAGGTTTTTGGCCACAAATCCCCTGACACCGACTCCACCGGCTCTCCCCTCATCTGGGCCTGGTATCTGAGCGAAATCCGCGGCACCCCCGCCGAAGCGAAACTGCTGGGCGAGCCGAACACCGAAGCGGCGTTTGTTCTGGGCAAGTGGGGCTTTGACCAGCCCGAGATCATCAGCGACGTGACCGCAGACGATCAGGTCGTCATCGTCGACACCAACAACCCGGCCGAGCTGCCCGCATCCATCAACGATGCGGACGTGATCCAGATCATCGACCACCACAAGCTGGTCGGCGGGCTGGAAACCAAGGGTCCGATCGACATCACCATCAAGCCGCTGGCCTGCACCGCCACCATCATGCACAATCTGATGGGCGACAATGCTGACAAGATGCCCGACAATATCAAGGGCGCGATGCTTTCCTGCATCCTGTCCGACACGCTGGAATTCCGCAGCCCCACCACCACCGATCAGGACCGTGCCCTGGCCGAAAAACTGGCGGGCGAGCTGAACCTGGACCTGTCGGCCTATGCATCGGAAATGTTCGAAGCGAAATCCGACATCTCGGCATTTTCCGATGCCGAACTGATCCGCATGGACAGCAAGGAATTCGCCGTGGACGGCGTGAAATTCCGCGTCTCCGTTCTGGAAACCACCGCGCCGAAAATCGTGCTGGACCGCAAGGACAGCCTGCTGAATTCGATGGTGGACGTGGCTAAGGAAGACGGCGTTGACCACGTTCTGCTGTTCGTCGTGGACATCCTGAACGAAGAAGCCACCCTGTTCGTGCAGAACGACGTGGTGAAATCCGTAGCCGAGAAAAGCTTTGACGTCACCGTGACCGGCGACACCGTGGTCCTGCCGGGCATCATGTCCCGCAAAAAACAGATCATTCCGAACCTCAAGGTCTGATCCACGTATATTTTCCAAGACGACGGCCGTTGCCCCGCACAGCGGCCGTTTTCTTTGCGCGAAACGTTTGCGCCACCTGCAACTATAGGGAACACTAAGCCCCTTACATATTCAAACCGGAGTCCGGAGTATCGCGTGACCTTGTTCCGCATCGCCGCCCTTGGCGGCATTGCCCTTCTCGCTGCCGGCTGCACCCTTGAGAAGGGCAACTACACCACCTCGCCCACAGGCAACCCCAAGCCCGTTGCGGCATCCGTTGCCCCCGTGGCCCCTTCGCAGGGAAAGCTGAGCAGCGGCCCCGCCACCGGCCCGCACACCGTGCTTGGCCCGGTCGAGGTGAACGTGAACAAACTGACCGCCTTCCACCCCAACCCCACGCCGGCAATGGCCCGCACCAAGCTGCAAGAAAAGGCAGCCGCCATGAGGGCGAATGCCGTGGTGAACGTCGAAATCACCGGCCCGCATGTGTCGCTCGTCAGTTGGGGCACGGTCGATGCCAAAGGTCTGGCAGTCCGCTACTGATCGCCCCCGTGCGATGAAAAAAGGGCCGGTGCGACAACGCACCGGCCCTTTGTCATTTAGCAATCTTGTGGGCGATCAGTCGCGGCCGCCGTGGCCGTTTCCGCCTCCATTGCCGGCACCGGCACCCGCGCCTGCACCCGAACCGCCAGCGCCGTTCGCTGCCTGAGCCGCACCGCCGCCCAGGTCGGCGTCCAGCTTGCCGCGCGCGCTGCGCGTCATCACACCGTTCATCTCGTCTTCGCCGGGGGTATCGACGGATCGGACCTGGTTGTCATCATGGTTCTTGGCCAGAACAGTGTCGTCCTCGGTTGCCCACGGGTTCGCGTGAGAGGCAAATGCCGCGCCCGAAAAAAGGGCAAGAATCGCTACTGTAGCTGTCAGAGTTTTCATGGTCTTTCCTTCAAATCGCTCGGTACATCTTGCGCGCGCAGCATTCATATAATGAATTAAGAATACGTAAAAAGCATCGGCCATGGAAAAGCCCGATTGTCAGCGGGAACTTGCCTGCCGCCATACGCGCGGCCAAAGCATTCCAACTGGTCAAACCCGCCCCACTGCGCCATATCTTGGGCAATCCCAATGCCCCGATGAAAGGCACCCCATGACCCAGATCGTCCAATCCCTGTCCGAGATTTCCGAACCCTACAAGGCGTTGTTCGTGGATCTGTGGGGCTGCGTCCATGACGGGGTGCGGGCCATCCCCTCGGCCGTGGCGGCCTTGCAGGACTATCGCAAGACCGGCGGCATCGTGGTCTTGGTCACCAATTCGCCCAAGCCGCGCGCGGGGGTGGCGGTGCAGTTGGACAAGTTCGGCGTGGCCCGCGACGTCTGGGACACGATCGCCACCAGCGGCGACAGCGCTCGCGCCGCCATGTTCACCGGAGCCGTTGGCCGCAAGGTATATTTCATGGGCGAATGGGAACGCGACGAGGAGTTTTTCCAGCCCATCGAGGTGATCGAGAACCCCGTGGATATTGAAATCGTCCCGCTGGAAGAGGCCGAGGGCATCGTCTGCTGCGGCCCCAACGACCCGATGGCCGACCCCGATGTGAACCGGCCCGTCTTTCTTTATGCCAAGCAAAAGGGGATGAAGCTGCTATGCGCCAACCCCGACATCGTGGTGGACCGCGGCGATCATCGCGAATGGTGCGCGGGCGCATTGGCGGGGCTGTATACGGAAATGGGCGGCGAGAGCCTGTATTTCGGCAAGCCCCACCCGCCGATTTACGATTTGGCGCGCCGCCGCCTGCTGGCTGACGGGCATGACATTCCCGACAACCGAATCCTTGCCATTGGCGACGGCATCCAGACCGACATCAAGGGTGCCTCGGGCGAGGATATCGACAGCCTGTTCATCTCGGGCGGGCTGGCGCGCGACGATACGAACACCACCGATCAGCCCGAAAAAAAGGCGCTTGAGGCATTCCTGACCCGCGAAATGCAATCGCCAACCTATACCATTGGCGCATTACGCTGATGCGATTCAGGGCTTGATTTTCTGCAACTGCGAAGTAATAAAGTTACCCAAAGCGCCCTAATCGCGCCGCAATGTTACCTAACGGACCTCGGAGGGCCTGATGTTGGACAATATGCCACGCGGAACCATCTGCATTGAAGATATCGAAATGGGGATGGTGCGCCACCTGCGCAAAACCGTGACCGACAAGGATATCGAAATGTTCGCCGAGGTTTCGACCGACCATAACCCGGTGCATCTGGACGACGATTACGCCCGCGACACGATTTTCGAAGGGCGCATTGCCCACGGGATGCTGACCGCTGGCCTGATTTCCGCGGTAATCGGTGAACAACTGCCCGGCCATGGCACGATCTACATGGGCCAGACGCTGAAATTCCTTGGCCCCGTGCGCCCCGGCGACATGGTCACCGCAGAGGTCGAGGTGATCGGCATCGACCATGCCAAGCGCCGTGTTCAGCTGGATTGCCGCTGCCTTGTCGATGGCAAGCCGGTGCTGAAGGGCGAGGCCACGGTGCTGGCCCCCTCGCGCAAGTTCGACTGATGCACCCCGGCAAGCGAGGCGTCACGGGCGGGTCTTTCCCGCCCGTTTTTCATTGCGCCACCCGCGCCATCCACGCTTGCACAGGCGCGGCGGCGGCGTTACCCCTGCCCCCATGGACATCATCCGCGATTACAGTTTCGTAGCCGAAGATAACCGGGGCGCATCTGCCGCCATCGGCAATTTTGACGGCGTGCATATCGGCCATCGCAAGGTGATTGATATGGCGCGCGCCGAGGCCACCCGCATCGGCGCGCCGCTTGGCGTCATGACCTTCGAGCCCCACCCGCGCCAGTATTTCGCATCGGATGCCCCCGCCTTTCGCTTGATGGGGCCAAAGGCGCGCGCGCACCGTCTGGAAAAGCTGGGCGTGGACAAGCTGTACGAGCTGAATTTCAATGCCGCCCTGTCGGCCCTGTCGCCGCGTGATTTCGCGCGCCAAGTGATCGTCGAAGGATTGGGCCTGCGCCACGTGGTGGTCGGGGCCGATTTCCATTTCGGCAAGGACCGCGCCGGATCGGCTGCCGACCTGGTGAAGTTCGGCGATGAAATGGGGTTTGGTGTGACCGTGGCCGAACTGCTTGAGGGCGAAACCGGCGAGGTTTCTTCGACCGCGATCCGCGCCTCGCTGACCGAGGGGCGCCCCCGCGATGCCGCTGCCATGCTGGGCCATTGGCACCGGATCGAAGGCAAGGTCATTCGCGGCGATCAGCGTGGCCGCGAATTGGGCTATCCCACCGCGAACATGTCAATCGATGGGCTGCACCCGCCGAAATTTGGCGTCTACGCGGTGCTGGTCGATGTGCTGGACGGGCCGAACAAGGGCAGCTACCGCGGCGCGGCCTCGATCGGAGTGCGCCCGCAATTCAACGGCGAAAAACCAAACCTGGAAAGCTTCCTGTTCGATTTCAAAGGCGACCTGTACGGCACGCATCTGTCGGTTGCCTTGATCGAATACCTGCGCCCCGAGGCCAAATTCGACGGCCTGAATGCGCTGATCGAACAGATGGATGCAGATTGCGCCCACGCCCGCGAGATCCTAGAGGCCGAAGCATGAGCGGTCCAGACCGCAGCGGCCTGCGCCCCCGTTTTTGGGAAACCACCCGCCCCGACCGCATGACCCAACCCGAATGGGAGGCGCTGTGCGACGGCTGCGGCAAGTGCTGCCTGAACAAGCTGGAGGACGAAGACACGGGCGAGGTTGCCCTGACCCGTGTTGCCTGCCGCCTGCTGGACGATGCCACCTGCCTGTGCAGCCAGTATGAGATCCGCCACCAGTTCGTGCCGGAATGTATCGTCCTGACCCCCAAGAACATGGACAAGAACCTGTATTGGATGCCGGAAACCTGTGCCTATAAACTGGTCTGGCAGGGCAAGGGGTTGCCGGACTGGCACCCGCTGGTCACCGGCGATGCAGACAGCACACATGCGGCGGGCGTGTCCCTGCGCGGGCAGACGGTGTCGGAATATGAAATCGCCGACGACGACTGGGAAGACTATATCATCGAGGAGCCGATCTGATGTTCTTTGCCTCTGACAATTCCGGCCCCGCGCATCCCACCGTGATGCAGGCTTTGGCCGACGTGAACACCGGCTACATGCCCTCCTACGGGGCCGACCTGGTGATGCAACGGGTCAAGGCAAGGCTGCGCGACATTTTCGAAGCGCCCAATGCCGAAATCAGACTGGTCGCCACCGGCACGGCAGCCAATGCGCTGGCTCTGGCCACCATGACGCAGCCCTTTGAAACCGTGTTCTGTTCACCCGTTGCGCATATCCACGAGGATGAATGCAACGCGCCCGAATTTTACATGGGCGGGGCCAAGCTGACCCTTGTCGGCGATGGCGACCGCATCGCACCCGATGCGCTGCGCCGCGCGATCAAGGCCGAGGGAAACCGCGGCGTGCATGGTCCGCAACGCGGGCCGCTGTCGATTACCACGGTGACGGAACGCGGCACGGTCTATTCCGTGGCAGAAATCGAAACCCTTTGCGGCATCGCGGCCCAATATGGCCTGCCCGTGCATCTGGACGGAGCGCGTTTCGCCAACGCGATGGAGGCTCTGGGCTGTACCCCAGCCGAGATGACGTGGAAAGCAGGCGTCGATGCCGTGTCGTTCGGCGGCACCAAGAACGGCTGTATGGGCGTTGAGGCTGTGATTTTCTTCGACCCCGACAAGGCGTGGGAATTCGAACTGCGACGCAAGCGCGGCGGGCATCTGTTTTCCAAACACCGCTACCTGTCCGCCCAGATGGAAGCCTATCTGGCCGATGATCTGTGGCGCGATCTGGCACAGACCGCAAACGCGCGCGCAGCCTATCTGGAAAAGGGGCTGCACAGCATCGGTGCGGGGTTCCTATGGCCACGCGAGGCCAACATGATCTTTGCCACCCTGCCCCGCCGTGCCCATCAGCGCCTACATGACGCGGGCGCGATGTATCACCTGTGGGATGGCGAATTGGACGGCCCGCAGGACGACGCCCTTGGCTGTCGCCTGGTCTGCGACTGGTCCATCACCGAGGCACAGATCGACCGTTTTATCGAGATCGCCAAGGGCTGACCGTAGGGTGGGTTTGCAACCCACCTTCCGGCGCACCTGTCAGGGATGGGGACGGTGGGTTGGAAACCCACCCTACGCGGGCACATCTTTCAAAAAAGACCGGATAAGCGCCGCGGTTTCCGCCGGATGGGTGATGGGCAACATATGCCCCGCCCCATCCACCACCTCGCGGCGGGAATCGGGCAAACGCCGCATCAGGCCCTTGTTGATCGCGGCGATATAATCGGGGCTGTCCGCCCCTTCCAACAACAGTATGGGGCAAGTCACACCGGCCAGGAGACCGGGCTTCAGCAGGCCCGCGCTGTCCTCGTTCAGCATGGGGCTGCTTTCGTGGACGACAAAGACGCGCTTGGCCATATCTTCGCGCACCTCAGGCGGGATGCGATCCCAACCGCGCCCGTCGCCCCAAGCATTCGTGAAAACGCGGGCGGCTTCCAGCATGTCGCCCGCTTTCAGCGCGTCTATATAAGGGCGCAGGTGCGCCTCGTGGCGGGGCTTGATCGTGGGGTCGTCCTGATAGGCGACGGCAAAGAACACTGGTTCAATCAGCACCAGCGAGCGGACCAGATCAGGACGGACTGTGGCCAAGCGCAACGCAACCGTACCGCCAAAACTGTGACCGAAAATATCTGCGGGCCCGCCGATTTGATTTTCCAGAAGGTCGATCGCCATGTCCATCGACACCTCTTGCACGTCGCCGCGACAGTCCCAGTCGGCGCTGCGACCATGGCCGGGCAGATCATATGCTGTGATGGCCACGTCCTGCGCCATCTCGGCCGCCAAGCCTTTCCAACTGCCCGCATGGGCCAAGGTGCAATGGATCGCCAATGCAGGGCGATCGGCAACGGCGTCGAAGGCTGTCCAGTGGGTCGGGAACCCGGCGCGGGAATCAAGCGGCATTACAACGTGCCCGCCAGAAACCGATCCAGATCGTCCAGCCGGTCCTGTCCCCAAAATTTTTCCGTACCATCAACCACATAGAAGGGCGAGCCAAAGGCACCGACACGTAACGCCTCCTCAGTGTTGGCCTCGTATGCCATGGCGCCCGACAAAAGCCCGCTGTCGGCCAGCCCCGCATCGAAGCCGGCGCTGGTCAGGCAGTCGCGGATCACGTCATCCTGCGCAATGTCACGTTCGTCTGCCCAGCAGGCGCGCATCAGCGCATGGGTCAGCGCCCCCACATCGCCGCCGCCCGTCGCCTGCGCCGCTATGATCGCATAGGACGCGGGTGCCGGATTGGTCGGGAAATGCTCCGGGTGGATGGTCAGCGGCAAACCAGTCTTGACCTGCGTGCGCCGCAATTCCTGAAGCCGGTATTCCTGCCGCGCCGCGGGCCGCTCGTTCAGCGGCTTACCCCCGGATTGCTGGAAAACCCGCACGATATCCATCGGCTTGTAGGTAATCTGCGCAGCATGACGGGCCGCGATCTCCTCGGCCCGGGTGCCTGCCAAATAGGCCCATGGCGAAATTGTCGTGAAGTAATAGTCAATCTGCGCCATTTCGCGCGCCCCTCCCCCTGCCGCATAGGTTTGCCTGACGTTAATGAAGTGCTAGTGAGTGTCAACGTCACGAATCTGTCATCCTGGCCCAATCCAGAACCACCCGGGGAAATCCGCACATGCGCTCATCCAGTCAACCCAAGCTCATTTCGGGCAATGCCAACTTGCCGCTTGCCAAAGCCATCGCGCGGCGCATGTCGATCCATCGTGGCACCGCTGTCGGGCTGGTGGATGCGCGGATCGAGCGGTTCAACGACCAGGAAATTTTCGTCGAGGTCTACGAGAACGTGCGCGGCGAGGATATGTTCGTCATCCAAAGCACTTCGAACCCGGCCAATGACAACCTGATGGAGCTGCTGATCATAATCGACGCGCTGCGTCGGTCCAGCGCGGCACGCATCACCGCAGTGATCCCCTATTTCGGCTATGCCCGTCAGGATCGCCGCACCAAGGCCCGCACGCCGATTTCCGCCAAGCTGGTCGCCAACATGATGGTCGAGGCAGGGATCGAACGCGTTCTGACGCTGGACCTGCACGCAGCTCAGATTCAGGGCTTTTTCGATATTCCGGTGGACAACCTTTATGCTTCGCCCGTCTTTGCGCTGGACGTGATGGAACAGTTCGCAGGCTCGCTGGACGACGTGATGGTCGTCTCGCCCGACGTGGGCGGCGTGGCCCGCGCGCGGGAACTGGCAAAACGCATCAACGCGCCTCTGTCGATCGTGGACAAGCGCCGCGAAAAGGCCGGCGAAGTGGCCGAAATGACCGTGATCGGCAACGTAGAGGGCAAGAAATGCATCATCGTCGATGACATGGTCGATACCGCCGGCACCTTGTGCAAAGCTGCCGAGGTACTGATCGAAGCCGGCGCAAGCGAGGTTCACGCCTATATCACGCACGGCGTCATGTCCGGCCCCGCGGTCGAGCGCGTGACCAATTCGGTGATGAAATCGCTGGTCATCACAGATTCCATCGAGCCTACCGATGCGGTCAAGGAATGCCCCAACATTCGCATCCTGCCCACCGCTCCCATGTTCGCACAGGCGATCCTGAACATCGCCAATGGCACCTCGGTCTCTTCGCTGTTCGAAACCGACACGCTGGAACCGATCTACGAGGGCCAGATCCGCGACTGAGGCGGGAGAAAAATCTTACAGAGATTTTTCGGAATTTTCTTATCAAGAAAATTGACCCAGCCTTTCGGTTGGGTCTTTTTTATGAGCCTCAGTATTTTTATGAGCCTCAGTAAAGGTCCCATTCATCGGCATGGCGCAATTCGCCAATGGCCATCCAGCGCACGCGCGCACGTGCGACGCGCGTGTCGCCCCATGTGCGGAAAACGATTTCGAACCCGGCTTTGTCGATCGCCTCGGCCGTCACGTCTGCGCGGACGTTGGTGGCATGGTCCATGTCCCACATGGACAGGGCGCAATGCACCACCGGGGCAGAACGGAAGGTTTCGGCGAAAGCCACATACTTGCGCCGTTCACGCGGACCTGTGCCGGTCCACATCTCGCCCCCGTCTTCGAAGTCGGAAAACAGGACATTGTCGCCCTGATCTATTCCGATCAAGTGGTTTCTAAGTCGCTTCATCGCCGCCATTACCTGATTACCAGCTTTCACTAATGCGAAATTCTGTCCAAACTTTGAACGGAAAAAGGAAACTCGAAAAAAGTTTTCCCGCAGGGGTTGCTGATTGAACAGCCTATGCCCTCGTGAAAAAGGCCCCGCAAAAGCGAGGCCTTGATCGGTGTTCCAGTAACTGAACGGCTTAAAGGTTGGGCACGTTCGGGTCCAGACCGATATGGGTGCCCATGGCCACCATATCCGCCAGCAGCTTGGCCGCGTCATCGACGGGGCCCGGCTCGTTCTGGAAGGTTTCTTTCGCAGAGGCGTGTGCCGCGTGCGCCTCGGCGACCATGGAGTCATACATCTCTTGGGTCACTTCGGACAACGGCACGGCGCGTTCGGCCAGAACCGAGGTGCCTGCCGCGCTGATTTCGGCGAACCCGCCGGTGACGACATATGCCGCTTCACCTTCGGGACCGTTCGCGCGCAGAACACCGGGGCGCAGCGTGGTGATGGTTGCGGCATGGTCCGGCATTGCCGTCATGTCGCCATCAGCGCCCGGGATCTGGACCGAGGCCACCTTGAGCGAAGCGAGGCTCCGCTCAGGCGACACTAGGTCGAATTGCATCATATCAGCCATCAGGCTCTCTCCTTAGGCTGCTTCTGCTGCCATTTTCTCGGCTTTGGCGATCACTTCCTGAATGCCGCCAACCATATAGAAGGCGCCTTCGGGCAGGTGGTCGTATTCGCCAGCGACAACGGCCTTGAACGACGAGATCGTATCTTCCAGCGAAACCTGAACACCGTCAAAACCGGTGAACACTTTCGCAACGTCAAACGGTTGCGACAGGAAGCGTTCGATTTTGCGCGCACGGGCCACGGCCAGTTTGTCGTCTTCGCTCAGTTCGTCCATGCCCAAAATCGCAATGATATCTTGCAGCGATTTGTAGCGCTGAAGCACCTGCTGAACGTCGGTTGCGACTTTGTAGTGTTCGTCACCGATGATCAGCGGGTCAAGCAAACGCGAGGTGGAACCCAGCGGGTCAACAGCCGGGTAGATACCCTTTTCCGAGATCGCGCGGTCCAGAACGGTTGTCGCGTCAAGGTGTGCGAACGATGTTGCGGGCGCGGGGTCGGTAAGGTCATCCGCAGGCACATACACGGCCTGAACCGAGGTGATCGAACCAGCTTTGGTCGATGCGATGCGTTCCTGCATCGCGCCCATGTCGGTGGCCAGCGTCGGCTGATACCCCACGGCCGAAGGAATGCGGCCCAACAGGGCGGACACTTCGGAACCAGCTTGGGTAAAGCGGAAGATGTTATCAACAAAGAACAAAACGTCCGAACCGGATTCGTCGCGGAACTGTTCGGCCAAGGTCAGGCCGGACAATGCGATCCGCATACGCGCACCGGGAGGTTCGTTCATCTGGCCGTAAACCAGCGCGATTTTGGATTTCTCCAGATCGTCGGGAACGATAACGCCGGATTCGATCATTTCGTGATACAGGTCGTTGCCTTCACGGGTCCGTTCACCCACACCGGCGAACACGGACAGACCCGAGTGCACTTTGGCGATGTTGTTGATCAATTCCATGATCAGAACGGTTTTACCAACGCCGGCACCACCGAACAGACCAATTTTACCACCCTTGGTGTAGGGGGCCAGCAGGTCGATGACCTTGATCCCGGTTACCAGAATTTCAGTCGCGGTGGACTGTTGGTCAAACGCGGGGGCGTCGCCGTGGATCGGGCGGCGGGATTCGGTGTTCACGGGGCCTTTTTCGTCAACCGGATCGCCGGTCACGTTCATGATGCGGCCCAGAGTGGCGTTGCCGACGGGCACCGAGATGGGTGCGCCGGTGTCTTCCACGGCCTGACCGCGGACCAGACCTTCGGTGGCGTCCATCGCGATGGTGCGGACGGTGTTTTCACCAAGGTGCTGGGCAACTTCCAGAACCAGGTTCTTGCCATTGTTGTCGGTGTTCAGTGCGTTCAGGATTTTCGGCAGGGCATCCTCGAATTGCACGTCGACCACGGCGCCGATCACCTGAGTGATTTTGCCTTTTGCGTTTGCCATGTTTCGTCTCCGTTCTCTTAGAGCGCCTCGGCGCCCGAGATAATTTCAATAAGCTCGTTCGTGATGACGGCCTGACGCGAGCGGTTATACTCAATCGTCAGTTGGTCGATCATGTCGCCTGCGTTGCGGGTGGCGTTGTCCATTGCGGACATCCGTGCGCCCTGTTCAGACGCCCCGTTTTCCAGCAGCGCGGTGAAAATCTGCGTGGCCACGCCCCGCGGCAGAAGGTCGGCAAGGATGGCCTCTTCGTCCGGCTCGTAGTCATACAGCGTGGCTGCCCCGGCATCCTCACCCTCGGCAGCGTCAAAGCTGGCGGGAATGATTTGCTGGGCGGTCGGGGTTTGCGACACCACATTCACGAAACGCGCGAAGAAGATCGTGGCCACGTCGAATTCACCCGCGTCAAAGCGGTTCAGAATATCGCGCGCGATGTTTTGCGCGTTCACGTAGCCAATGTTCTTGACCTCGGACAGGTCCACGTGACCGACGAAATGCTCGCCCAGTTCACGCTTCATGCTGTCGCGGCCCTTCTTGCCGACGGTCAGGATCTTGACCGTTTTGCCTTCGGCGATGAGCTTGTTCGCATGAACGCGGGCCAGTTTCGCGATATTAGCGTTGAAGCCACCGCAAAGCCCGCGTTCCGCGGTCATGACGACCAACAGATGCACGTCATCCTTGCCCGTTCCCGAAAGAAGCTTGGGCGCGGAATCCGACCCGCCGACACCAGCCGCCAGCCCCGCCATGACGGCGTCGAAACGCTCGGCATAGGGGCGCGCGGCCTCGGCAGCGTCTTGTGCGCGGCGAAGTTTCGCTGCGGACACCATCTGCATGGCCTTGGTGATCTTACGAGTGTTCTTCACACTCGCGATCCTGTTTTTAAGGTCCTTGAGATTTGGCATTGCCTATCTCTCCCTTACGCGAAGTCGGCGGCGAATTCGTCCAGCGCGGCCTTGAGCTTGTCTGCGGGTTCACCCTTGATCTTGGGATCTTCGGTGGTGATCCATTCCAGCACGTCGGCCTTCTTGGAGCGCAGGAACTTCAGCATTTCCGCTTCGAAGCGACCCACTTCGGAAACCGGAATCTTGTCCAGGTAGCCGTTGGTGCCGGCGAAGATGACGCAGACGATTTCCGCGTTGGTCAGCGGCGAATACTGCGGCTGTTTCATCAGCTCGGTCAGGCGGGCGCCACGGTTCAGCAGGGCCTGGGTGGATGCGTCAAGGTCGGAGCCGAACTGGGCAAACGCCGCCATCTCGCGGTACTGGGCGAGCGACAGTTTCACCGGACCGGCAACCGAGGACATCGCCTTGGTCTGAGCGGACGAACCCACACGCGACACCGACAGACCGGTGTTCACGGCAGGACGGATACCTTGGTAGAACAGTTCCGTTTCCAAGAAGATCTGACCGTCGGTGATCGAGATCACGTTGGTCGGAATAAACGCGGACACGTCGCCACCCTGGGTTTCGATGATCGGCAGTGCGGTCAGCGAACCGGCACCGAAATCTTCGCTCAGCTTGGCCGAACGTTCCAGCAGGCGGGAGTGAAGATAGAAAACGTCACCGGGATAGGCTTCGCGGCCCGGCGGACGACGCAGCAGCAGCGACATCTGACGATAGGACACGGCCTGCTTGGACAGGTCATCATAGATGATCAGCGCGTGGCGGCCATTGTCGCGGAAATGCTCTGCCATGGCGGTGGCGGCATAGGGCGCAAGGAACTGCATCGGCGCGGGGTCGGATGCGGTAGCAGCAACAACGATGGAATAGGCCATCGCGTCGTTTTCTTCCAGCTTCTTCACCAGCTGCGCCACGGTCGAACGTTTTTGACCGATAGCGACATAGACGCAATACAGCTTCTTGCCTTCATCGTCGCCGGCTGCATCGTTGTAGGATTTCTGGTTCAGGATCGCGTCCAGTGCAACGGCGGTTTTACCGGTCTGACGGTCACCGATGATCAGCTCACGCTGACCACGGCCGATCGGGATCATGGCGTCAACCGATTTCAGGCCGGTTGCCATCGGCTCGTGAACCGATTTACGCGGGATGATGCCCGGTGCTTTGACCTCGGCCACGCCGCGCTTGGTCGCGCCGATGGGGCCTTTGCCGTCGATCGGGTTGCCCAGACCGTCAACAACGCGGCCCAGCAGTTCGTCACCGATCGGCACGTCCACGATGGACTTGGTGCGTTTGACGACATCGCCTTCTTTAATGTCGCGGTCGGAGCCGAAGATCACGATACCGACGTTGTCGGCTTCGAGGTTCAGCGCCATGCCCTGAATACCACCGGGGAATTCGACCATCTCGCCAGCTTGCACGTTATCCAGACCATAAACACGGGCAATACCGTCACCGACGGAAAGCACGCGGCCAACTTCGGCCACTTCGGCATCCTTGCCGAAGTTCTTGATCTGGTCCTTCAGGATCGCAGAAATCTCTGCAGCTTGGATTCCCATTTATCCGACCTCTTTCATTGCATTCTGGAGGGAGTTGAGCTTGGAAGCGACCGAGGTGTCGATCATCTTCGAGCCAACTTTAACGATAAGACCGCCGATGAGGCTTTCATCAACGGTCGCATTGATATTGACGGTTTTGCCGACGTTGGCGGCCAGCGTCTTGGCCAGCTTATCCGACTGCGCCTTGGTCAGCGCCTTTGCGGATACCACCTCTGCGGTAACCACGCCCTTGTCCTCGGCAATGGCGTCGCGCAGGGCGTCCAGCAATTGCGGCAGGACGAACAGGCGGCGCTTGGCGGACATGACGCCAAGCACATTCGTCATGGTTTCGGTAAGACCTGCTTTCTTGGCGATGGCCGCGATGGCCGCCGACTGCTGCTCGCGCGTGTAAACAGGCGAGGAGATCAGGTCATTGAACTCGGCGCTGTCGGCCAATGCTGCGTCCAGGGACGCAACGTCGGACTCGATCTTAGCGACAGAGTTGCTTTCTTTGGCCAGTTGAAAAACGGCCGAGGCATAGCGCGATGCGATGCCTGAGGAGATCGAAGCTGGTTCGGACACGTCCACCCTTCCGATAGTCTGGCCCCGGTCCAGGTAGTGGAACCTTCCCCGGGGGCGTTGAGCTGCCTTGATCCTTATCAAAGCATCAAAATCGGCGTGGGTGTAGCAGAGCAATCTCATTGCCGCAACATGCTATGCACCAAGTGCACGGATGCGAAAAGTTATAAGTTTCAGTGCCTTAGGGAAAATGAGGCGGTTTGCGCGGCGCGGACACAGAAAAAACTTTGCCAAAACCTTGAAGAATTGCGATTCCTGACGCCCGCCGTTTGCGCAAACGGTCCGCCCCGCCCCCGGAAACTGTTATCGTCAACCGTGCCAAGCGCCCCCAAAAGCCGGGCGTTCGCGCCGGCAAAGCGGCGCGGATTCGGCGGAATACGGGTCGGGCTATGTTCGGATTCGGCTGGCTTTGGGCGCGGCCACGGGTTTGGGTGACAAAGCCTTCAGCGGTTTGCGCACCGCCTCTCGCAGGCCGGGGCCAACGGGGGAATGCACGCGCTTCGTTGCCTCGACGATAAGGACCCCGCCCGCCATCACCATCGAAAACCGTGCGCCGGATTTTTCCCACATATCGGCCGTCTTGCGCCAGAACCGGCGGGCCGAGGGCGGCTGATAAAGCGCAGAGGCGCTGCGTTCGGGCATGAAATTGTGACGCTTCAACTGCGCCTCCAGCTGGCTGAACGTATAGGGACGGCCAAAGCCGAAGGGGGTCTTGTCTGACCGCGACCACAGCCCCGCCCGGTTCGGCACCACGAAAAGCGCACGCCCGCCGGGGCCGAGCACGCGGAATGCTTCCTCCAGCAGGGCCGAGGGTTGCTCGGATGTTTCCAGCCCGTGCAGCATCAGCAGCTTGTCCACCCGGCCCGTTTCGATCGGCCAAAGGGTTTCCTCGGACAGGACCGACACATTGGGCAGGCCCGCGGGCCATGGCATCACACCCTGCGGACCCGGCATCAGGGCCGTTACCCGCCGCGCATCTGCAAGGTATGGCCGCAACAAGGGCACGGCAAAGCCAAAGCCCAGCACCGTCTGGCCCTGCGCCTCGGGCCACAGGGTCAGCACCTGCTGGCGGATCGCCTTTTGCGCCGCGCGCCCCAGCGTGGAGCGATAATAGAAGTTGCGCAAATCCTGTACGTCCAGATGCATTGCGCCCGGGCCTCTCATGGGTCACTCTGGTCCCCAACATAGCAAGCGCGGAAGGAAATGCCATGGCCCTCGAGATCGTCACCATCCCCTGCCTCAGCGACAACTACGCCTATCTGGCGCATGACCCCGCGACCGGCACAACGGCGGTGGTGGACGTGCCCGAGGCTGGCCCGATCTCGGCCGAGTTGACGCGGCGCGGCTGGTCGCTGGACCTGGTGCTGCTGACCCACCATCATTGGGACCACGTCGATGGCCTGTCCGCGTTGCTGGCCGATTTCCCGGCCAAGGTGGTCGGCGCCGCCGCCGATGCGCACCGCCTGCCCCCGCTGGACATCGCACTGGCCGAGCGCGACACGATCAGGATCGGGGATGAGGTCGGACATGTAATCGACGTATCCGGCCATACAATCGGTCATATCGCCTATCATTTCCCTGCATCGAACGTGGCCTTTACCGCCGACAGCCTGATGGCGCTTGGCTGCGGGCGGATTTTCGAAGGCGATCCTGAAATGATGTACGAAAGCCTGATGAAACTGGCCGCTCTGCCCCCGGACACGCTGATTTGTTCGGGCCATGAATACACGCAGACCAACGCGAAATTCGCGCTGACCATTGAACCGGGCAACAGTGATCTTATCTCTCGGTCAAGGGCCGTGGACGCGGCCCGCGCCGAGGGGCGGCCAACTGTCCCCTCCTTGCTGTCCGAAGAGTTGGCCACCAACCCCTTCCTGCGGTCCGATGCCCCCGAAGTGCGCGCCACGGTCGGCCTGCCCGACGCCCCCGCCGCACAGGTCTTTGCCGAAGTGCGCCGCCGGAAGGACAATTTCTAAGCCCCGCAGGGCTGCCCAAACAGGCAGATCACCCCGAATGTGATCGGTTTGTGACAGAAAACACTTGAAGCTTGGCCGTTATAGACCAAACTTTAATACCATGAGTCCATGGTTGCAGGGACAGCCCCCGCGACCCAGATCAAGAGGAGCGCCAACGTGCCTTCATTCTCGACCACCTTGGAAAAAGCGATTCACGCGGCCTTGGCGCTTGCCAACACCCGCAGCCACGAATTCGCAACGCTGGAACACCTGCTTCTGGCGCTGATTGACGAGCCTGACGCATCGCGGGTGATGAAGGCATGCTCGGTCGATATAGAGGATCTGCGCGCCACGCTGACCGAATTCATCGACGATGACCTCAGCAATCTCGTGACCGATATCGAAGGATCCGAAGCGGTGCCGACCGCCGCCTTCCAGCGCGTGATCCAGCGCGCGGCGATCCATGTGCAATCCTCGGGCCGGACCGAAGTGACCGGCGCGAACGTGCTGGTCGCTATCTTTGCCGAACGTGAAAGCAACGCCGCCTATTTCCTGCAAGAACAGGAAATGACACGTTATGATGCGGTGAATTTCATCGCCCACGGTGTCGCCAAAGACGCCGCCTACGGAGAAAACCGTCCTGTCAGCGGCGCAACTGAAGAGGCCGCGCATGACGCCAGCCAGCAAGCGGAAACGATCGAACAAAAGGATTCCGCCCTCGCGAAATACTGCGTCGATCTGAACGCCAAGGCGCGCAAGGGCGACGTGGACCCGCTGATCGGTCGCTCAGAAGAGGTTGAGCGCTGCATCCAGGTGCTGTGCCGCCGCCGCAAGAACAACCCGCTGCTGGTGGGTGACCCGGGTGTGGGCAAAACCGCCATCGCCGAAGGACTGGCACGCAAGATCGTGGATGGCGAAACTCCCGAAATCCTGTCGGAAACAACTATTTTTTCGCTCGACATGGGCGCACTGCTGGCCGGCACCCGCTATCGCGGCGATTTCGAAGAGCGCCTGAAAGCGGTCGTGACCGAATTGGAAGAACACCCCGACGCGGTGCTGTTCATCGACGAGATTCACACCGTGATCGGAGCCGGTGCCACCTCGGGCGGGGCGATGGATGCCTCGAACCTGCTGAAACCCGCGTTGCAGGGCGGCAAGCTGCGCTGCATGGGCTCGACCACCTACAAGGAATTCCGCCAGCATTTCGAAAAGGATCGCGCCCTGTCGCGCCGGTTCCAGAAAATCGATGTCGCCGAGCCGACTGTCGAGGATACCGTGAAAATCCTGAAAGGTCTGCAACCCTATTTCGAAGAGCACCACGGGCTGAAATATACCTCTGACGCGATCAAGACCGCGGTAGAGCTGTCCGCGCGCTACATCAATGACCGTAAACTGCCCGACAAGGCCATCGACGTGATCGACGAGGCGGGCGCCGCGCAGCATCTGGTTGCCGAAAGCAAACGCCGCAAGACCATCGGCGCGAAAGAGATCGAGGCCGTCGTGGCCAAGATTGCCCGCATTCCTCCGAAAAACGTCTCCAAGGACGATGCAGAAGTGCTGAAGGATCTGGAAAAATCTCTCAAGCGTGTCGTGTTTGGACAGAACGCCGCGATCGAGGCATTGTCCTCTGCCATCAAACTGGCGCGGGCGGGCCTGCGCGAGCCGGAAAAACCCATCGGCAACTACTTGTTCGCGGGTCCAACCGGCGTCGGCAAGACCGAGGTGGCGAAACAGTTGGCCGACACGCTGGGTGTTGAACTGCTGCGCTTCGATATGTCCGAATACATGGAGAAACACGCGGTCTCGCGCCTGATTGGTGCGCCCCCCGGGTATGTCGGATTTGATCAGGGCGGCCTGCTGACCGATGGCGTCGACCAGCATCCACATTGCGTGCTGCTTCTGGACGAGATCGAAAAAGCGCACCCGGATGTCTATAATATCCTGCTGCAAGTGATGGACCACGGCACCCTGACCGACCACAACGGTCGGACGGTGGATTTCCGAAACGTGATCCTGATCATGACATCGAACGCGGGTGCCGCCGAACAGGCCAAGGCCGCGATCGGTTTCGGCCGTGATCGCCGAACCGGCGAGGATACCGCCGCGATCGAACGCACTTTCACGCCGGAATTCCGCAACCGTCTGGACGCGGTCATCAGCTTCGGCCCCCTACCGAAAGAGGTGATCCTGCAAGTGGTCGAAAAGTTCGTGCTGCAACTCGAAGCACAACTGATGGACCGCAACGTGACCATCGAACTGACCAAACCCGCCGCCGAATGGTTGGCAGAAAAGGGCTACGACGAACGGATGGGCGCACGCCCGTTGGGCCGCGTGATCCAGGAACACATCAAGAAACCCCTGGCCGAGGAATTGCTGTTCGGCAAGCTCGCCAAGGGCGGTGTGGTCAAGGTCGGCGTCAAGGATGGCAAGATCGACCTGCGCCTCGAAGGCCCGGAAACACGCCGCCTGAAAGGCGACAAGAAGCCGCCACTTCTGACGGCGGACTGATCGGCCCCATGCCTTTCGAAATGCGCATCGCGATGAATATCGTGGCGGCAGCGCTATTGACCTCTGCCGGCCCTACGCTGGCAGAGGTTTTTTCCATCCAGCCCCCCATTGCCTGCGATCTGGGGACTGACTGTTTCATCCAGCAATACGTCGATCACGACCTCGGCCCCGGCGCGCGGGATTTCACCTGTGGCCCGCTCAGTTACGATGGGCACAAGGGCACCGATTTCGGCCTGCCTTCCTTTGCCACGATGCACGCGGGGGTGGATGTGCTGGCCGCCGCCCCCGGCACGGTGGTCGCCATGCGCGATGGAATGCCCGACACCGGATCTGACGGCACCCCACCGGAACAGTTGCAAAACAAGGACTGCGGCAATGGCGTAGTGATCCGCCACGCGGGCGGATACCAGACGCAATATTGCCATATGAAGCAAGGCTCGGTCATCGCGAAAAAAGGTCAGCGGGTGCTGGCTGGCGATGTTCTGGGCGAGGTCGGATTCTCCGGTCGCACGCAATTCCCTCATGTCCATATCTCGGTGCGGCGGCATGGCAATGTCGTGGACCCTTTCGCGCCGGACAGCCTTGACACCTGCGGCGATGCGCAAACCGGCCTTTGGGCCGATCCGCTGCAATATACACCCGGCGGCTTCCTGTCTGCTGGCTTTGCCGACGCAGTGCCCGAATATACCGCGATCAAGGACGGCAGTGCAGCGCGCGCCACATTGTCCAAGAACGCGCCCGCACTGGTTGTCTGGGCCTTTGCCTTTGGCGGGCGTGACGGCGATCTGATCCATCTGTCGATCACCGGGCCGGACGGCCCCTTTTCCAGCAGCACGGCGACGATCAAGGGAAACAAGGCACAGTTTTTCCGCGCGGCGGGCAAGAAGATCCGGCGCGGTATCCGGTCCGGCACCTACCAAGGCAAGATCGTGATCGAGCGTGACGGGAAAGAGATCGACAGCATCACCACATCGGTCGCGGTCGAATAGCGCCTAGCGTTCGGTCAGCTTCAATTCGATCCGGCGGTTCTGCGCCCGCGCTTCGGGCGTGTTGGCGGGGTTCACCGGCTGGTATTGCCCGAACCCATTGGCCGACAACCGTTCCGGCGGCAGACCAAGCGCGTTCACCATGTAGCGCACGACTGACAGGGCGCGCGCTTGCGACAACTCCCAATTGTCGGCAAATTCGCCAAATCCCGACAGCGGCACGTTGTCCGTATGTCCGTCCACGCGGATTACCCAGTCGATGCCCTGCGGGATGTCGTCCATCACTCCGCGCAGGATATCCGCGACCTTGGCAATTTCGCCCTGCCCCTCGGTCGACAGGTCCGCGCTGCCCTGATCGAACAGCACCTCGGAGGAGAACACGAACCGGTCGCCCACCACGCGCACCCCTTCCTGTGCGGCCAGAACCTCGCGCAGGCGGCCAAAGAATTCAGAGCGGTATTTCTCAAGATCCTGCTTTTCCGCCTCGAGCCTTTTGCGCTCTGCCTCTTCCAGCAGGCGGCGCTGGCGTTCTGCGGATGCGGCGCGGGCAAGGGCGGCGTTCAGGTCCGACCCAAGAGTTTCAAGCTGCACCTTATCGGCAGCGGCGCGGTCCTTGTAATCGTCCAGAAGCGCCTGCAACTGTCCAAGCTGGCTGCGCAAGGCGGCCACCTGCTGATTCAACAACGCTCGCTGTTTTGTCGCCTCATCCGTTTGAGTTCGCGCGGTTTGCAGTTCCGCCTGTGCCGTGGCCAGAAGGGCGGCGCGGCGCTCTGCCTCGGTCAAGGTGGCCTGGGTCTCAGCCTCTGCCGCGGTTTTCGCGGCAAGGGCGGCGGCCAGGGCCGCTTGCAACTCTTCCTCGGTTTGTTGCCCTTCGGACATCGAGGCGCGCAACCTGTCCAGATCGGCCTGCACCGCCTCTCCCTTTGCTAGGGCCGAGGCAAGCCGCGCGGTCAGATCCTCGCGCGCTGTATCTGCGGCGGCCAGAAGGGTCAGGGTTTCCTCGGCTTTTCTGCGCTGCGCTTCCAACGCCAAGGTCATGGTGGTCAGCTCGGCATCGGCAGATTGCAGTTTGTCACGCAGCGCCTGCGCGGCCGCGGCTTCGGCCAATCGCGCCTTTTCTTCCCCGCTCAGCGCCTGCTCCAGATCACCGATACGGCTGGCGCTTGCGTCTTTTTCGGTATTCAAATCGGCGATCAATGCCTCCAAAGCCTCGCGTTTGGCGGCGGCCAGACGAGCAGCTTCAAGCTGCGCGTCAACCTCGTCGCGGGCCTGCGCTAGCGCAAGGTTCAACGCTTCTTGCTCCGACAAAAGCCGCGCCGTTTCACCTTGCAGGTCCGCAACGGTTGCACGGGCGCTGTCCCGGTCAGAAATCAGCGCAGCGACTTGTGCCTCGAATGCGGTGATGCGGGTTTGTGCGGCATCCAGATCGGCAATGCGCGCATCCCTCTCGGCGGTGAGCGAAGCAATCAGCGCGGATTGCCGCTCCGTATCGGCGCGCGCGGCGGTCAGGCTGGCATCCAACTCTCCAACGCGGGCGGTCAGATTGGCGGCGCGGCGACGTTCAAGGCCCAGCGCATCGGCCAGCGCCTGAACCTCTTGGGACAGGGCATCCAGCTGGGTTTCCTGCCCGGTGATGGTTTCGCGCAGCACGTATTGCACCACCATGAAAATGGTCAGCGTGAACATCAGCACCAGCAAAAGGCCGGTCATCGCATCCACGAAACCGGGCCAGATCGAGGCCTGAAAGCGTTGGCCGGTACGGCGCGACAGGGCCATGGGTCAGCCCTCCGCCTCGTCTGTTTCGGGGGTCTTCAGCCGCATGATGCGCGGCCGCGCGGTGCCCAGCGCCTTGGTCAGCGCGGCCAGATCGGTGCGCAATTCGGCCATCGTGTCCTGCCGCCCGGCGGCGATTTCCTCGAGGATGCGCAGAAGTTGCACATCGATCGACCGCAGGCGCATCCGGCTTTCCGCATCCATGCCGCCACCGCCTTCTTCGACCTGTCGGGTCAGCAGGGCGACCAGTTGCTCTTGCCCCTCTGCCACGCGGGTCAGCGCATCACCGGACCGCGCATCGGGGGCTAGCCGGTCGGTAAGCCGTTCGATCGACGTGGCCAGAGAAGCAAAGTTTTCGTCCACCTCGGCGCGGCGCATGTCGGATTGGGCGATGATCTGTTGCAGCCCTTCCATCTGTTCGGCCATATGGTCGATCATCTGCGCCACGGCAGAGGATTCGCCGCCATCGCTGTCGCCGCCAAAGGACAGGCGGGTGATGGTGGACAGCCACTCCTCCAACTCGCGGTAGAACCGGTTCTGGCCATGGCCCGCGAACAGTTCCAACAGGCCGACGACCAGCGATCCGGCCAGCCCCAGCAGGGACGACCCAAAGGCGACGCCCATGCCGGACAATTGCTCGTCCAGCCCGGACATCAGCCGGCCAAAGGTATCGACGCCGCTTTCGCCTTCGGCGGGCGCAAGGCCGCGGATCGTATCGACCAGCGCGGGCACGGTGGTGGCCAGCCCATAGAACGTACCCAGAAGGCCAAGGAAAATCAGAAGATTGACGATATAGCGCGTGATCTCGCGCGCCTCGTCAATGCGGGTGGCGACGGAATCAAGGATCGACCGGGTCGAGGATGCGCCGATTTGCATCCGTTGCCCGCGCGCGCGCAGCAGCGTCGCCAAGGGTGCCAGCATTTGCGGGATACGTTTCGCCTCCATCCCCTCGGCATGGCCGGCAAACCCTTCGATCCAGCGGACAGATTGCATAAGCGTGGCGACCTGCCAGAAACAGGCCAGAACGCCCAGAACGAAAACGAACAGGATAAAGCCGTTCAGATAGGGATTGGCCTGAAACACCGGCAGAATGCGCGGCAGGGCCAGCATGACAACGAACCCCGTCAGCCCCAGAACCAGCACCATCAGGACAATCTGGCGGAAGGGCTGCGAGAAATGCGGCTGCGTTTCCTGTTTCGGCGCGGTCGTTTGCGCAGCGTCGGGCGCGTGCATCGCAGCCTCCTGTTTGCTCGATCTGGGGCAGAGTCTAGGGGCAGACGGGCAGCGTGCCAAATGGTTTATGCGTGATGAACGTCGCTATCCGCTCAGGCTGCGCACCCGTTCGGACAGCCATTCTAGGTCGGCATCCTCGATCCCCAGCCCGCGCAGGTGGGCGGCGGTGTTCCACAGGTATTCGGTGTTCGGCCCGCGCCCGCCCACGGCGCGCGCAATAATCTGCGCCTGATCTTCAAGGGGCAGCGTACAATATTGATCATGCACGGCGTCAATCACATAGGTCACGGCGCGAATATTGCGCCCGTCAGTCAGCTGAACATCCAGCATCTTTTCCAGGTAGGCGGCCGAAACAAGCTCGCGCTCGCGCAGGTAGGCCAGGGTTTCGGCCTCGGCCCCAGTCACCACGCGCAGCGCCACGCCAAGGCAGGCCGCGCCCTGCGCTTCGTCCAGCGCCAGCACAAGGCCGGGGTCCGCCTCGGTGCCACGGTGGTGAATCGAGCGCATGCAAAAGCTGCGGTGGTAATCGGACAGCCGCGCCAGCACGCTTTCGGCCACGTCAAAACCGGGGTTCCACAAAAGCGATCCGTAGCCGAAGACCCACATCGGGGCTGGGATGGTGTCTGGTCCTATGCTCATGGCCCCTGTAAACACCCGATTGCGCGTAAGGAAAAGGGGTGTGCGGGATGAAACGGTTGCTGGCGGTGATCTTGATCTTGGCAGGGCTTTGGTCAGGCTATTGGTTCATAGCGAAAACCACCCTGAAGTCGGGGTTGGAAGGTTGGTTCGCGGAGCGCCGGTCCGAGGGATGGCAAGCCGATTACGCCGCCTTGGGCGTTGCGGGCTTCCCCAACCGGATCGACACCACGTTTCAGGATCTGGCTTTGGCCGATCCCTATTCCGGCTGGGCGTGGGAGGCGCCGATGTTCCAGCTGGCCGCGCTTTCCTATCAGCCGAACCACGTCATCGCCGTCTGGCCCGATGATCAGTTGATCGCCACGCCGCTTGGCAAATACCGCGTGACCAGCGCGGATATGCGCGCCTCGACCCGGGTGTCGGGCGTCGCCTTGACGCTGGAAAAGGTGCTGCTGCGGGCAGAAACCCTGTCGGTCACCCATACCGCCGCAGATGCGCAGGCGGCGCTGACCCTTTCGGGCATGAACGCCGGGATCGAACGGCAAGAAGACACCCCCACCTATCGTGTCGGGCTGAACGCCGAGGGCGTGGCCCCTGCCCTGTCCCTGCGCCGCCGGATCGACCCTGCGGGTCGCTTGCCGCGCACGCTGGATGCGCTGAGCATGGACATGCAGGTGACCTTCGACCGGCCATGGGACCGGACCTCGCTGGAGCGGGCGCGGCCCGAATACCGACGGATCGACGTGAAACTGGCGGAGGCAAGGTGGGGCGAGCTGTCCCTTGCCGCCGCCGGGGCCGTGGATGTGGATGCCACCGGCATGGTCACAGGCCGGATCACGATCAAGGCGCGGAACTGGCGCGAAATTCTGGCTGCCACCACGGCGGCAGGTGCCGTGCCTGCGGGGTTGGCCGACCAGTTGGAAAAGGCGCTTGGCCTGCTGGCGCAGCTTTCGGGCAACTCGAAAACGCTGGATATCCCACTGGATTTCAAGGGTGGGCTGATGCTGCTGGGGCCGGTGCCCCTGGCGCAGGTCAAGGTAGAGCATCTGCGCTGAAGCAGGCGGTGGGTTGCAAACCCACCCTACGACGGAAGCGCAACGCATGTAGGGTGGGTTTTCAACCCACCGCTTCTGCGCTCAGACGTGCTGCCCGCCGTTCACCTCGATCTCGGTCCCCGAGATATATGAGCTTTGCTCGGAGCATAGGAAATAGATCGCGTCAGCCACTTCCTCGGGCTGGCCAAGGCGGCGCAAGGGCAGTGCCTCGACGATCTTGTCGGTGCCTGGCGACAGGATGGATGTTTCCACCTCGCCCGGCGCGATCGCGTTTACACGCACGCCCAAGGGGCCGAAATCATGCGCCATTTCCCGCGTCAGCGCCTTGAGCGCAGCCTTGGATGTGGCATAGGCCGCCCCGGCAAAGGGATGCACCTGATTGCCCAAGATCGACGTGACATTCACCACCGCGCGCGGGCTTCGGCCAGCTCAGACCGAAGCCCGCGCGCCAGGGTCACCGAGGCAAAGAAATTAACGTGGAACACATGCCCCCATGTTTTCAGGTCCGTGGTCAGTGTGTCCAGCCGCTCCCCCTCGCCTCCTTTCGGCGAAATGCCCGCGTTGTTCACCAGCGCATCCAATCTCCCGCCCAGACGCGCGCGAATCTCGGTCACGGCGGCGATGGTGCTTTGCGGGTCCGACAGGTCGATTTGAACGTGGTTTTCCTCGCCGCCGCCCCACGGGCATTCCTTGGGAAAGGGCTGGCGCGAACAGGTGATGACGCGCCAGCCTTCGCGGTTGAAACGGCGCACTGTGGCGTGGCCGATGCCGCGGCTCGCGCCAGTCAACAGTAGGGTGCGGATCATTTGGCCTCCGAAGGTTCCGCTCGGTCCGGTCACTTTCAACCTAGGTGTTTAGTCCCGGCATCTGGTGGATCGGGTTCAGGATGAATCGATCCGGCTCAGAAGTCCAGATTTTACAGATGTATTCATAGGGCGTGAGCCC